>LULI01000536.1_pt1 | contig 49804 bp, 50 predicted proteins | sample 728191 | NCBI WGS metagenome assembly LULI01 (sample SAMN03860293, study PRJNA289734) | marine metagenome | biome: seawater column; feature: ocean; material: water; isolation source: Red Sea water column Station 169 - depth 50m | place: Saudi Arabia: Red Sea | collected 2011-10-15 | depth 50 m | reverse complement strand
ACCTAATAAAATTATATAAGAATTCTGCATCACCAGACTCAAATGAGCCATTTAAAAGTTTAAATGAAAACTTAGAAATACTGTTTTTTTCTTCATTAACAAAAGATTCAAATTCTTTCTGATATATTAATTTATTTAATAATAATAACTGGTTTGGTAAGTTAAATTTTATACCGGGTAATTTTCTTGGTAAAGATAAGTCATGAGTAATGAATTTATCGTTAAATTGAGGTTCATAATAATTGTCTAATATAGGAAATACTCCAATGTATTTTAATAATTTAGTTGAAAGTTTTAAACGCATAGGACCTTTTTTCCTGTAAAACTTGAGCATCACTGCTCCTAAAATAAAAATTGGCAGATAAGCTATCTCAATTATTGGTAGCACTATCTTTAGTAATTTTTTCATTAAATAATTCTATAAAATGATATTTAATAATTACTTTATTTAACAGAATAAAATTTTTTAATAAGATTTACATTATCAGTAATATTTATGATCTTTATAATTGGTTTCTTCTACTGATACTGATTTTATTGGTTCTTCGATAGGTTCTGTAGCTGGATTTAATTCTAAGCCAATTGGTGTGATTGTAGTTGGCAAAGGTGTAAACTGAGAATCTGGATTTTCAACAACTTCTCTGACCCTCATTCTGTAGATACCATAAACACCTATTAAAATATGAAAAATGATTAAAAATATGAAATAACCATTTTCTCCAACAAAATCCATAAACAAGGAGCACAAAAATGGACCACTCATAGCTCCCATACCAAAAGCAAATTGTAAACCAGCACCTGCTGAAACAAACTTCTCTTTAGCTACAAAATCATTTGTGTGCGCAAATATTAACGCAAACATTGGAAGACTAAAGAATGCATATAAACCTGTAAACACATAAAACCAAAACTTTGAACTTGCTAATCCATCGGGCAAATGCATTGTCCCTACAGAAAAAATTGCACATAGCGCAAAAAAAGCTGCAGCAAACGTAGAATAAACAGTTACTGTCCTTCTGTCATAAATATCAGATAGTTTTCCAATTGGCCATTGTGAGATAGCACCAGAAATTGCAACTAGAAAAGTTACAAAAGATATTTCAAATATGCTAAAATTCATTGCTGCAGCATACACTGCAATTAATGCAAACATCGCTGAATGACAAATGCCACACAAAACAGCGCTTACCATACCAAACGGGGAGGCTTCATAAAGTTCTTTAATTTTCATACCAATAATTTTTTTAAATTTTGGAGCTTTCTTTTTTGTAAGTAGAATTGGAACAAGCGATAAAGACATAAATAATGAAACTAAGATAAAAGGTTGAAAGTTTTCAGGTCTACTAAAATTTAAAAAAAACATTCCTATTGCCATAGAACTAAAGAGTACAATCATATAAATTGATAAAACACTTCCTCTATTTTTATTACTTGCCCTATCGTTTAACCAACTTTCTGCAATTGTATAAAGACAAACCATAGAAAATCCTGAAAAAACTCTAAGTACAAACCAAGTTAAAGGATTTATTACAATTGAGTGAAGTAATACGACTATTGATGCAATTGAAGCAAAAGCCGCAAATACCCTTATGTGACCTACTCTTGAAACAAGGATAGGTACTGTTCGTGCACCAATAAAGTACCCAACAAAATATCCCGTTAACATAAACCCTGTAGCCGTGATACTAAAACTCTCATGTACGGCTCTTACTCCTAACAAGGAAACTTGGAAACCGTGAGCTAACATAATTAGCCCCATACCTGTAAAAAGGGCCCATGAGTTTTTTAATATCTTATCCATAATTTCGCTATCTATGGATGATTTAATATTAAATCAAGAAATTAATTATTAATTTTTTGAGGTTCTCTAAGTTTTAAAAAAGAGTGGATGCCTATAGTTGTTATAATTATAATTCCCCCAATTACGGTCTCTAAAGTTGGTTGCTCTTTTATAACCAACCAAACCCAAATTGGGCCAATTATAGTTTCAAGTAAGAAAAACAAATTCACTTCCTCAGCAGGAATAAACCTAGGTGCAATTGTCACCAAAACAAATGGAAGAGCTACACAAACTATGCACATCAAAGGTATATAAATCTGATCAGATCCGATTAAATTGAAATTTTCTACAAAAAAGAAGGCAAAAACAGCAACTCCTAATTTTCCCATGACAGCAGATGGCAAAAGATCTCTGTCTTTAGCATATCTTATCAGTACAGCGTTGACTGCTAACCCTGCAGCGGTAACAAATCCCATAATATTTCCAAAGAGATTTCCTATTTTAATTGAGTCATAGAATATGAATAAAACAGCAAAAAATGTTATAAAAATAGCTATCCAGGTTCCTTTACTAGGTATCTCTTTTAAAAAAATAGCACCTAAAATTGCAGATAGCATTGGCGCTAGTGCAATCATGATCAGGGTATTAGCTACATTTGTATTTTGAATAGATATTATGAAGGTAATATTGCATATTGAAAAGCTGATAGCATAAAATATGCCAACAGTACCTACTTTGAAAAATGCGTTTATGAAATTTTGTCTATAAAATAATAACAGTCCAATAAAAACAACAAAAAAAGGGATTATACCTCTATAAAAAAGCATTCCCCAAGTTTCAATGTTAGAAAGTCTAATTAAAAGTGAGTCAGGTGTTATGAACATTACAGCCACAAAAGCTAGCAATGATCCTTTTTTTTGATCAGATAATTTATTCAAGCTTTTAAACCTTTCCAAAATGTCTTAGCAAGATTTATTTTAGATAGGTCGTAGTATGTTTTTAATCCAGTAGGGGAGGTAACATTAATATCTCCATTTAACTGTTGATCTATAAAGTCTATCCCAGCAAAATAAATATTATCCTTCTTTAATTTTTTACCAATAATTTTTGAAATCCTAATTTCTTTTTTGGTAAGGCTAGTAAGTTTTGGTACAGCACCTTTACTCATATTACTTAAATATGAACCTTTCTTAGGAACTCGTGAGATTGCACCACATACTTTTCCATTAATTATAAAAACTCTTTTATCACCTTTAGATACATTTTTTAAAAATTTTTGAATTTTATTTTGTTTATAAAACTTCTTAACTTCTTCAATATTATTTGAAAATATTGTATCTGGCATATATTTTGTAAATTTTTTCGAATATAATTTTTCAGATACGTTTCTAATAGCCACTGGGTTATTTATCACCCTTGTTTTTTTTAAATTATCCAAAATGAGGGTAGTAATTAAATATTCTGAGTTGAAAGGTGGATCTTGTCTAATTAAAATAAATTTAAAATTTTCAACATCAATTTTTTGTTTTTTATAAATTTTATAAAATTTTTTTCTTTCATAATTTAATTTGACAAATACTCCATTTGCATATGTTTTATTTTTGATGATGGATAAGTTTGAAGGAGTATAATAAAATATTTTATATCCTAGTTTCTGAGCTTCATGAGCTAAAAATATTGATGTATCAGAAGATATATTAATTTTATCTAATTTATCGCCTTGTATGCCTATTATTTTATTTGTCATATAAATCTTCTAAATTTTGAAATTTAGAGAATTTATTTATAACATGACTGGCCACTGTTTCTTTATTATTGATAATCTTATTTAGATGTTCCAAGTATTTAGTTTCGTTTGTACCACTTTTTCCAATAAAATCTCTCTTTTCTAAGCCTTTTTTAGCAATTTTTAACAAGTTAGAGATCCAATAAATCATATCTTTGCCCATTAAATTTGTATCAAGTCCTTTCATTGGTGCATCTTTATACGCATTCAATAAATCTTTCTTTTCCCATTTTGAAATGAATTCTAATGCTTCGTCTAAATTACCGTATAAAAGACCAGTAAAAAAAGCAGGGCCAGCACAGATACAGTCCCAACCACAAGTATCCATAGATCTTAATTCGATATATTGTTTTAATCTATTCTCTGTAAATATAGTACTTAAATGCAATCCAAGATCGTCAATACTTGGTAAAGATTTATTTATTTCTTGAATATTACCATTCATAAAATCAGAAAATTTATAATTTTTACCAGATAAATATTTATCATTTTTTTTAATAAACAGTATTGGATAATCCATTACAAATTCAGCATATTTTTCAAAATCAACATTTTCTAAAAAAATTTCTGGAAGGCCACCCCTTGATGTTTCTTGCCATACTTTTGATCGGTATGATAAGTATTTACTATCTTTTTTCTCAACTATTGATGAGTTTGCAAAAAGTGCGATACTTAACGGAACTAAACTATTTGCTAATTTAAACTTTTTTATGAAATCATTTTCAGACGTGTAGTCTAGATTTAGCTGTGTCCCAGATGTTCTATACATCATATCTAAACTGAGAGGTCCGCCTTTAGGCATATCCTTTGTCATTACTTCATATCTTTTTTTAGGATTATTTGGAATTTCAGACAACTTAGATATTGGATCAAATCCAGCACTTATTATTTTTAAATCTAATTTTTCAACAACTTGTTTAAGTTCAAACAAATAATTATTAGCTTCAGAGCAAACTTCATGAATATTATTTAATTGAGCACCTGCAAGCTCAATTTGATTACCTGGTTCTAAAGTTATACTCTTATTATCTTTATTTAACGCTATAACATTCTCACCTTCATAGGATGGTTTCCAACCAAATTCATATAAAATTTTGAAAATATCTTTAATTGTAGAATAATTAATTCTTTTATTATTCTTCTTATAGAAAAGGAATTTTTCGTGCTCAACGCCTATTTTGGAATTTATAGGCTCCTTAATTCCAGATTTAAAATGATCTATTATATTATCTTTATTCATATTAATGATTTAATAACTCTTACTTAGATATTCAACAGCTTCGTTTATGTTAGTTAATTTGTTAGAACAAGTTTGGTTTTTACATACAATAACACTAGGTTTTGTATCATTATTTAATTGGTAAACAAATGTTGCAACTCCTAGATATTCTTTTTGTAAATAAAGCTGTATTTCCTTAATAGACTGGGATGTTCCACTGAATGTGAATGATAAGCTATTATCGCAAATATCTAGGGTTTTAATAAAGCTAAACATTTGTGAATAATAAGAGTTTAAAACCTGATGAAATGATTTTTTAAGAACCTCATTTCTTTCAGACCATATTTTATCATTTGTAATTGAATATAATTTATTTGAAATTAGTAGATAAACACTATTACCATTTGGTATATTGCTATCGTTTAAGTCTAGTGGACTTGCAAACAAATCATTATCTTTAATAATATTTTTCTGGAATAGCTGTGTTTCTTTATTAAAGAATAATTCCCAAGTATCATTCATTATTTTTATTGATTTTTCTAAAGCTTTTTTGTCAGCATTAACTTCATATAGCGTTATCATGAGTAAAGCATAATATACATAGTCCTCAAGAAAAGTTTCTATTTCTTTATTTTCATAACAATGAATAATTTTTTGATGCAATTTTGTATTTAATATTTCAATTGTTTCTATCGTGTCCGAAATTTCGTACTTATTTTCTAGTAATTTAATATCTTCTTTTAAAAGATTTTTTAATTCTTCATATGACCAAACATAATATTTTCCTTCAACACCCTCGCTGTCAGCATCATATGCTGAACCATATAATTTTTCATTATTTTTAAAATCATTATTAAAATAATGAATAGTTTGCAAAAGTTTATCTTTAAAATAATTATTTTTTGTATTTTGATAAAATTTAGTCAAAAGATCTATAAACTGTATATTATCATAGAGCATTTTCTCGAAATGAGGAATTATCCATTTTTCATCTACAGCGTACCTTGAGATTCCACCATCAAGATGATCATAAATTCCTTTTGAGCAAAGGTTGGTAAGCAAAGTTTCAACAGGTTTAAAATAATTAATATTTTTGGTTTTTAAGTAAAAATAAAACATTGCATCAAATAAATAAAATTGTGGAAACTTTGGAGCTCCTTTAAAGCTGCCGTTACTTTCATCTAGATAATTGATAATTTTTTCAACAAATGGCTCTAGAGGTTGGTTTAAAACTGCAGATCTTTGATTAATTTTTGAAAAAATATCTTTTACTTGAGGGGCTTGAGCTAAGATTTTTTCTCTATTCTCTTTGTAAACATTGTGAACATTATTTAAGACTTTTTTAAAGTCCGGTCTTCCTTGAATTTCTTTTGGTGGGAAATATGTTCCACCTGTAAAAGGCACACCATTTTCATCTAAAAACATTGATAATGGCCATCCTCCCTGAGCACCAGTTAATATTGATAAACTTTTTTGAAAAACATAATCTAAATCTGGCCTTTCTTCTCTATCAACTTTAATATTTATAAATTTTTCATTCATAAGTTTGGCAGTTTCCTCATTTTCAAAGCTTTCATGTGCCATTACATGGGGAAACCAATCAACAGGATTATCTTTATGTTGTTGAAGGTAAGGGCTTTTCTCGTTTTTTAAAATATTAGACAATTTAGTGATGATAGAAAGGTTTTCTTGCAAAAATATTTCTAACCATAGGCTCAAAATCTTTCAAAGTCATTGATTTATAATTTGGATCAAATGAAGCTTGGTCATAATTTTCACAAAAATCTACTGTTGCTTGATAATGTTCTGCATCTTTATATTTTTCTCTAGCATTCTTATCTCCGCCTAAATGTTCAGCAGAATAATAAGTTTGAAATAAACCATGATGCAAAATAATCCAGTAAGTTTTTTCCGATACATATGGTTTAATTACTGAAGCTGCGTATTGTGAATGATTCATTGGAGCTAGCTCGTCCCCAAGATCGTGTAGTAACGTGGCTACTACCATTTCTTCGCTTTCACCATTTTTAAATGCTCTTGTTGCTGCTTGTAAAGCATGTTCCAGTCTAGTTATTTGATATCCTTCAAGGGTAGTAGTTTGTGATGCTAAATATTTTAGAATTCTATCTGCTGTTTTTCTTTCATATTGACTTTCTAACTTTTCTAAAAGTTGATAATCATCTTTTGTACCATTTTTCATTTCAGTAAAACTTACTTTTTTCATATTAATTATTTGATGCTGTACTTAATAATGAAAGTTGTGTTACTTTATCTTCACCAAGTTCATCAATTATTTTTACAGGATATTCACCTGTAAAATGGTGATCTGTCAACTGTGGGTAGTTATTGTTTCTTTTATCAAAACCCATTCCTAAATATAAGCCGTTTAAGCTTAAAAATTTAAGAGATTTTGCTTTAATAAATTCACAAATTTCATCTGTAGATTTATTCGCAGCCATGAGTTCTTTTTTAGTAGGTGTATCAACTCCATAAAAGTCAGGAAACTTTATTTCTGGACTTGCTATCCTAACATGAACTTCCTTAGCGCCAGAATCATAAAGCATTTTGACTATTTTAGATGATGTAGTTCCTCTTACTAAAGAGTCATCTACTAAAATTATTTTTTTATTTTTAATAACAGATAGATTTGGATTTAATTTTAATTTTACTCCAAGACTTCGAATTTGCTGTGAGGGTTCAATAAAAGTTCTACCCACATAATGATTCCTAATTAAACCTAAGTCAAATTGCATTTTTTTTTCTTCCGCATATCCCAATGCTGCTGCATTTCCAGAATCTGGTACGGGCACAACTAAATGTGCATTAATTTTGTCCTCTTTTGCAAGTTGAGCGCCAAAATTTTTTCTATACTCATAGGCTGTTTTACCGTTTAAAATGCTATCTGGTCTTGAAAAATAAATATACTCAAATACGCAAGGCCTTATTTTTTTTGGAGGAAAAGGTTTTACACTTTTCAATTCATCATTTTCAATATAAACGATTTCTCCATTTTCTACTTCTCTAACAAATTTAGCCCCAATAATATCAAAGGCACATGTTTCAGATGCAAGAACATAGGAATTTTTTAACTTACCAATCACCAATGGTCTTATCCCATATGGATCTCTAACACCAATAAGTGTGTTTTGTGTCATCATTACAAGTGCATAACCACCTTGAATTTGAAAAATTGCATCTATAATTTTATCAATAGTTTTAACTCTTTTAGATTTAGCTATTAATTGAACGATAGTCTCAGTATCAGATGTTGTGTAAAAAATGGCACCATCTTGAACTAGTTTATTTCTTAAAGTTATAGCATTTGTAAGATTACCATTATGTGCAACCCCGATACCACCTGCATTTGTATCAGCAAAAAATGGCTGAACATTCCTTAAGGCTGTTCCCCCAGTTGTTGAGTAACGATTATGACCTATTGCATATTTTCCAGGAAGTTTTTTTATAACTTTTTCATCATTAAAGTTATCTCCAACTAAACCAAATCTTTTTTCTGAGTGATATTTTTCATTGTCCTCTATGTTGAAGAGCATGAAGACCTAAAGCAGTTAAAGTAGATGCATCATTAGAATTACTTATACCAAAAACAGCACATTCTTCTTTAATTTTGGGATCATATATCCTGAACTTTTTCTTTAGTTTTTTCATAATCTTTTTTGTCTGGAAATTCTTTTATAAGATAGTTACTACCTTTTTCAACCCATGCATATGTAAAAGCATCATTCAAGTTAATTGGCCATTTTTTATGATTATAAACTATATTTATGGTTGTATAGATACATACTACAATAATGTAGGCTCTTATAAAACCAAAAAAGAAACCAAAGATTCTATCTAAATTACCCAGAACAGAGTATGTGATTGCTCTATTTACTCCTTTGTTAATTAATAAGATTAAGAAAATAATTATTACATACAATCCTATGCCAACAAACAGATCAAGAACATATTCACTATCAATAATATCTTTTAAATATGGTTTTGCTTTTGGAAAAAAGAAAAGAGTTATTACGTAAGCTAAAAGCCACTTAGAGGCTGACAAAACACTCAACACAAACCCCTTTTTTGAACATTTGATTAATGAGAGAATTGTAAAAACTAAGTAAATAATATCAAATATGTACAAATCACTTAATATATCCTTAATTGTCTCTATCACTTATTTTATTTTGAAAGGTTTAAATACTAAAAGAAGAGATGGTAATAATGTTAATACAGATATCATAGCTAATAACATTGCAATTCCAGTAAAGATACCAAAATAAATTGTGGGAATAAAATTAGATAAAATTAAAATTGAAAAACCAAATACAATTGTGATTGATGTATTTAGTATCGCTATTCCAACCGTTGAATGACAATATTTGATAGTTTTATCGTAATCTTTAAAATTAACTAATTCTTCTTTAAATCTATAAATATAATGAATACTGTTGTCTACAGCAATTCCAATTGTAATTGCTGCAATAGTTATAGTCATCATATCCAGAGGTATTCCCACCAAACCTATAATTCCTAAAATAAAAAAAGCAGCAATAAAATTTGGAACTACGCCTATAAGTGAAATTTTTATATTTCTAAAAAGAATTAAAAACATAATTAAAATACCAATCATAACGAAACCTAAAGTTAGTATTTGAGATTTAAATAGACTTTGAAGTAAATTGTTAAATAGTATAAGCACACCTCCAAGTTTGAATTCATCTTTTTTAATATTCAATTTATTTTCTAAATCAAAATTTATTTTGTTTATAAGTTCATTTCTTCTTAATCCATCTAAAGAGTCTTTTATTCTTAAGCTTATTCTTGCTTCTGAGTCTTTAATAGAGATATATGGGTCAATAATTTCCTTTTTGATAGTGTCTGGGATTTTTGTATAAAGTACACCCATTTCTAGTGTACCGAGTGGTTTATTATTATTTAATTTTGTTGCCACCTCAATTATTGAGGAGAAAGATAAAACTTTTCCAATTGCTTCAATATTATCAAGATAATTGTGAACTCTGGTAATTCTATCCATCTTATCTCTAGTAAACCAATATTTCTCATCATTTTCTTCTTCATCACCCCAGTCATTCTCTGCGTCTTTTTCCTCATCTTTTGAAATAGGGAATTTCAAAATTACTTCTAGAGGCGTTGTACCACCAAGTTTTTCATCTATCAGTTTCATACCTTGGTATATCTCAGTTTTTTTACTGAAATAATTAATAAAACTATTTTCAACTTCTAATTTAGAAATCCCAAAAAAACTCAAAAGTATAATTATGCCAGTTAATCCAAAAATATAATTTTTATAATCAAGAGCTAAATTGCCAAGATAATTTGTTATTTTTAAGTTTCGCTTTTTGGCAAGAGCCACACTTGAACTTTGTATAAAACTTAAGAGCGTTGGAAGTAGTGTAAATGTAATTAAAAGAGATGTTATTAATCCAAAAGTCATCATCCACCCAAAATCTATAATGGGTTTTATTTCACTAAAAATTAATGACATAAAAGCACATATAGTTGTTAATACAGTATAAAAGATTGGCCATATCATTTTTCTTGTTGTTAGAATTAATATTTCAAATTTATGTTTATGTGGAAATTGCTCACTCAATTGTAAATATCTCGTACTCATATGAATATTCATCGCCATAGTTAGGATCAACATCAAAGCAATAAAATTTGATGAAATAACAGTAACTTTCCACCCAACAAATCCAAGAAACCCAACCATTAAGACAACAGAAAAGAAGCAACTACTAATTGGTATTATTATCCATATTAATTTTCTAAAAACATACCAAAGCGTAAAAATAATAAAAGCTAATACTCCTATACCAAAACTAACAATATCATTTTTTATAAAAGTCATCATATCGTCAGCAATCATAGGAATACCACCAAGATATATTTCATTATTTTGATTATATTTTGCTATTACTTCTCTTATTTCTAAAATATTTTGGCGTCTTTCTCTTTTAATTTTATCCTTAAAAATTTGCAGATCCTTTCCTGTTTTGTTTTGTATTTTCTCATTATTCGGTTTTATATAAACAATTATTCCACTAGTTTTTCCATCTTCGCTAATAACAAAATTTCTAAACACAGGACTATTCAAAATTTCGTTAAAACCTCTTTCTTTATTTATGTTTTCACTTTTTAAAGTTTTAAAATTTTGAATACGATCAACTAAACTATCATCGGTTGAGTCTAGCAATGGAATATCCAATAGTGTTATTACATTGTAAACCCAATTTAAATTCTGTAATTCACTTTTTAGTTCCAAAAGATTTTTTATTGAATTCTCAGAAATCATTTTATTTTTTGGTGAGTAGGTGAGTACTAAAAATTCCTTAGCACCATATCTTTCATTAATTTCATTTAAATATTTTAAATCTGGGTCATTTTCTAACAATAATGTCTCAGAACTAGCATCTAATCGAAAATCTTTTGAATAGTAAAAAGCTAACAGTAATATGATTAAAAGTAATGAGAAAATTAACTTAGGTTTCTCTATTATATTTTTTTGATAAAAATTAGCTAACATTAGTAATTAGCTTTTATAATTTATATTAATTATTTTGAATATCCTTAAATTTGGTAAACATTTCCTCGAATTCAAGCATAATTGTACCAGTCGGACCATGTCTTTGTTTAAGTATGAGAAGTTCTGCCAAATGAGAAATTTCATTCATTTTTGCCTGCCATTCCGCGTGTTCTACAGTAGCAGGTCTTGGCTCCTTATTTTTTAAATAATAAGATTCTCTGAATACAAACATAACAACATCAGCATCTTGTTCAATTGATCCTGACTCTCTTAGATCTGAAAGTAGTGGTTTTTTATCATCCCTTTGTTCCACGGCTCTTGAAAGTTGAGAGAGAGCCAAGACAGGAACTGATAGTTCTTTTGCCAAAGCTTTAAGACCTTGAGTTATTTCGGATATTTCTTGAACTCGACCATCATTAAATTTAGTGCCTTTCATCAACTGAATATAGTCTATTACAATCATATCTAACCCGTGAATTCTTTTAATTCTTCTTGCTCTATTGCTTAAGCCAGCAATCGATATTGCAGGCGTTTCATCAATATACAGTGGAAGTTCAGAAATATCTTTCGATGTTTCTATAAATTTATCAAACTGCTCTTCGGAAATTTTTCCTCTACGTATATCGTTTGATTTAATTCTAGATTGCTCAGCAAGAATTCTAGTAGATAACTGTTCAGATGACATCTCAAGTGAAAAAAAAGCTATGGAAGATTTCTTCCCTTCATCTTGAATATTTTTTGCAGCATTAAATGCAATATTTGTAGCTAAAGATGTTTTACCCATTGAGGGTCTACCAGCAATAATTATTAAATCCGATTTATGTAATCCTCCTAATCTTTCATCTAAATCTCTCAGTCCGGTTGGTACACCGACAATTCCCGCCTCGTTTTTGTATGCGTTTGATGCCATCTCTATTGTTTGTTTCATTGCCTCATCAAATTTTACAATTGAAGAGTTGAATGAGCCTTTTTCAGCTAGGTCAAAAAGAGATTTTTCAAAATTTTCAATTATTTTTTGTCCATCATTATTTAAATCATTTTGTAATTTTTATAAGATAATCTGGTATGTTTAGTTCATCTTTCTCTTTTTCAAAGTAATTTTTAAGAGTGATTGGATTAGCTAACATTCCTTTTGATATTAAATTTTCTATTGCATTAAAAATTTTTTGGTGCATTGGATCGTAAAAATTTTTATTTGAAATTAAAATACTTATTTCATCAAATATTTCATTTGAGATTAGTATTGAGCCTATTACAGATTGCTCAGCTTCTATATTGTTTGGGAGTTCCTCAATATTATTTTTAATTATATTAAATGGTTGAGACACAATTAAATCGTACAAAAAAAATACTAAAATTCAAACTATTTATATTACTGGGGAAAATTTTGTATAATTATTTTTTCTCTTCTTGAGAAATAGTTTTTATCACAATCTGAGTTTCAACTTCTGGATGTAGGTTTATATAGACTGCGAAATTTCCAATAGATTTAATTTCTTTTGAAGGTTGTATAAGCGATGGATTAATCTTGACAGACTCAAATTTTTCTAAAATTTTTGAAATTTCTGTTGGTTTTACAGACCCATAAAGTTCTTTATTTTCAGTGCTAAGCTTTTCTATCTCGTATTGTTTGTTATTAATTTTTTCGTGTATTTGCTTTGCTTCTTTTTTTTTTTCTTGATCTTTTTTGTTTAAATCTATTTTAATTTTCTCGACTTCTTTTATATTGTTAGAGGAAGCAAATAGAGCTTTCTTTTTTGAAATAAGATAATTTCTAGCAAAGCCTCTTTTTACGTCAATAACATCTCCAATGGATCCTACTTTTTGAACATTTTCTAATAGAATTACCTTCATGTTATATTAATGCTAAATTTCTCGCTCTTTTAATAGATAAAGACAACTCCCTTTGTTTTCTTTGACTTACGGAGGTTATCCTAGATGGTAGGATCTTTCCATTCTCAGACACATACCTTTTTAGTAGTTTTAAATTTTTATAGTCAACAACAGGTGCGCCCTTTCCTGAAAGTGGACATTGTTTTTTAAACTTGTATTTTTGGTTTTGAAAAATACTTAATTTTGAAAAATTACTCTGTCTAGGTTTTTTTTTGTTATTTCTTTTTTTCATAAACTGTTTTAATTGTTAGGAACTATTTTTTCATCTTTCTTAAAATATTCTGTTTGCAAATCAAATTCTTTTACTTTAACAGTCATATATCTAAGAAGGTTTTTATCTATCTTTTCATTTTTTTCCAGTTCAGATATTATTTTTCCATCAGCTTTAATTTTAAAATGAATATAGTTTCCCTTTTTATTTTTTTTTATTAAATATGATAAATTCATAAGTCCCCAATTTTCTAATTTGACTATATCCCCATTGTTTTTGACTACAATTTTTGAGTATTTGTCCTCAATCTGTTTTAGTTGAGAAGGACTTACATCTTGTCTTGCTATTATTGTATGTTCATATAAGTTCATATTATTTCTTTCAAAAAAGAGAGGATATACTATTATAATTTTTTAATTACAATATAAAAAATAACGTTTTTGCTAATATTTTCTATGTTTTCTGTTCTATTTCCCGGCCAAGGTTCACAAACAGTAGGAATGGCTAGAGATCTACATGATAATTTTAATTATATAAAAGATCTCTTTAAAGAGGCAGACGAAGCATTGAATTTTTCAATAAGTAAATTAATTTTTGAGGGTCCAAAGGAGTTATTAAACCAAACAGAAAATACACAACCAGCAATTTTTATGGTTAGTTATGCTATTTTCAATATTATAAAAAAAGAAACTTCATTTGACATTTATAAGGCAAATTTTTTTGCTGGTCACTCACTAGGTGAATATTCAGCATTAGCATGCGCTGGTGTAATTAGTTTTGAGGATACAATAAAACTCTTAAAAATCAGAGGGAATGCAATGCAAAATGCTGTTCCAAATAACGAAGGAGGAATGGTAGCAGTTCTTGGTGAACAAATAAAGAAAATTGAAGAAATTATTTTAAATAATAGAGACAAATTTAATTGTTTTTTAGCAAATGATAATACTGAAGGACAAGTTGTAATTAGTGGTAAAAATAAAGATTTAGATGAATTAATAGCATATTTAAAAAAAATAAATATTAAGAATGTAAGGTTGCCAGTCTCGGCTCCTTTTCATTGCGAATTAATGGCACCTGCTACTCAAATTATGAGAAATGAACTTAGTAATATAAAATTTTCAAAACCAAATACTAAGATTATTTCTAATGTAAATGCTGAACCGTCAGATGATCCAGATAAGATAAAAAATCTTTTAATTGAGCAAATAGAAAAACCAGTTAGATGGCGAGAAACCATTATAAATATGATAAAACTTGAAAATACAAAATTTGTTGAAATAGGGCCTGGTAAAGTATTGTCAGGACTTATAAAAAGAGTAAATAAAAACGTAAATTTAATTCAGATAAATAATATTAGTGATCTTAATAATTTAAAAAACAATGATTGATTTAAAAAACTTAAATATAATTTTGACTGGAGCCACAGGAGTTATTGGAAACTCAATTTTAGAAAAATTAATTTATGCTGGCTCAAATGTTGTGGCGACTGGAACTAACGATGATAAATTAAAAGATATAAAACAAAAATACAAAAATATAAATACTTTAAAATTTGATATATCAGATCACAAAAACATAGAGCAATTTATAGAGCAGTGTTCCTCAATTTTATCAAATAAAATAGATGTATTGATAAATAACGCAGGTATTACTCAAGATAATTTATCTATTAGAATGAAAGAAGATGAATGGAAAAAAGTAATTGATATAAATTTAACCTCAACATTTTTAATTTCTAAGAATGTTATTAGAAAAATGTTAAAAACAAAAAAAGGTAAAATAATTAATATTACTTCAGTTGTAGGTCATACAGGAAATATAGGGCAAGCTAATTATGCGGCATCCAAAGCAGGTACAATTGCAATGTCAAAAAGTCTCGCATTAGAATATGGAAAAAAAAATATAACTATAAACTCTGTATCTCCAGGATTTATTGTTTCTGAAATGACTAATAAAATAAGTCAAGAACATACTGATTTACTCAAATCTAAGATATCTCTTAATAAATTTGGAAATCCAGAGGATGTGGCAAATACGGTTGTATTTCTAAGTTCTAATTTATCTGATTATATCACAGGAGAAACTATACACGTCAATGGTGGTATGTATTTTAGTTGACAAAATTAATAAAATATCTATTAACAAATTAACTAAAAGGAACAAAATGTCTGATGATATTTCAAACAAAGTTAAAAAAATAGTTGCTGATCATTTAGGAATTGATGAATCAAAAGTTACCGAGGAATCAAGCTTTATAGATGATTTAGGTGCGGATAGTTTAGATACAGTTGAGTTAGTAATGGCTTTTGAAGAGGAATTTGGGTCTGAGATATCCGATAGTGATGCTGAAAAAATTTTGACTGTTGGAGACGCTGTTAAATTTATTGAAAATAAAGCCAACTAATTTTTACTTTAATGACAGTAAAAAAAGATGGGGTAATTGTAATTTTATCATCCCCCTCTGGTGCTGGAAAAACAACTTTAGTTAAAAAAATATCCAAAAGAAACAAATTTAAAATTTCTATTTCTCACACAACTAGAAAACCAAGAGTTAGTGAGAGAAATGGAAAAGATTATTTTTTTATTAATAATGATAAATTTAAACAATTAATAAAACAAAAAAAATTTTTAGAATATGCAAAGGTTTTTAAAAACTACTATGGATCATCACGTGAAAATGTAGTGGCAGATCTTAAAAAAGGTAAAAATGTCATATTTGATATAGATTGGCAAGGAACAAATCAAATTAAATATAAAAAATTAAAATATAAAATAATAACAGTATTTATTTTACCACCATCTAAAAAAGAACTATTCAATAGGTTATTAAAAAGAGAAAAAAATGACAAAAAAATTGCCAATGTAAGAATGAAACAATTTAAAAGTGATATAAGGCATTGGAAAGATTATGATTTTACAGTAATAAATGACAACGTTGAAACTTGTTATAAAAAAATAATTAATTTTATAAATTTCAAGTTATCCATATCTTATAGTAAGTTAAATGGTCTAAATTTTGTGGTCTTAAAGTTGTGTTTAAAGACAGAATTTGTGAAATATCATTAGCATTTTTAAATAAATAATTTAAGGGTTTTTTTATCATCTTGCGTCTTTGATTAAAAAAAATATTTGTAATATGCTCTAAATTTCTTGGATCTCTTAATTTAAAAAATTTCTTTTTGGGTGTCATAACAAGCAAAGTGCTCATAACTTTTGGTGATGGACTAAAGCTACTTGGATTTATATCTACAATTTTCTCAATGTTCATCTTCCATCTTGAAAGTATTGATAGTCTTCCATAATTACTTGTATTTACACTTGCAATTATTCTATCAGCCACCTCTTTTTGAAACATTAGAATAAACTTATTACAAAAATTATTTAAATTTTTCATTTTTATCCATTTAATCAGTATTTGAGACGATATATTATAAGGTAAATTGCCAAATACGATTAAATTTTTCATTTCACTATCATCAAAAGAAAATTTCATCATATCTTCTTGAAAAATTTTTATTTTTTTTCCAAATTTTTTTTTTAATTGGCCAATTAATCTCTCGTCTTTTTCAATTACTGTTAAAATTTTAGGTGATTTTTCTAAAATAACCTCAGTAAGATTTCCTGTTCCTGGACCTACTTCTAGTATTGAGTCATTGCTAGTAATATTACCAACTTCAACAATTTGAGTTATTATTTTTGGGTCTTTTAAGAAGTTTTGTCCCAAACTTTTTTTTGGAAAAAAACTCATGCGAGTTTATTAAAAAAATTTAAAGCATAAAAAATAGATGATGGATCTGACTTATTTTTTCCTATCATTTCAAAGTTTGGACCATGATCAGGAGTTATTTTTATAAAAGGTAAACCAATAGTAATATTAATAGCCTCAAATTTGAATAAAGTTTTAATAGGTGTAAGAACTTGATCGTGATACATTCCAATTACTACATTATAATATTTTAGATTTTTACTTAAAAAAAAAGTATCTGCAGCAAAGGGTCCATCAATATTAATTTTTTTTTTTTTTAAATATTTTATAGCAGGAATTATTTGTTTGTCCTCCTCGCTTATCTTATGAGTTGTTTCACAATGAGGATTTAAACCAAGTACAGCTATCACTGGTTTTTTTTTTAATTTTGAAATATAAAAATCATTGATTTTCATTGCATGAGTGACAATTTTTTTTTTTTTAACAAAATTTGCAACTTTTTTTAATGGTATGTGAGTTGTTAAAGGTGATACAGATAGGTTTTTATTGTAAATTAACATAACTGGATTTTTAGAATTAGTTTTGCTTGAGACATACTCTGTAATTCCTGGGAATTTTTTTTTTAGAAAGTATTTTTTTGATATGGGACCATTAATAAGCGCATAGCCTTTATTGTTCTTTAAAATGTTTAAGCTTAGATTAAAGCAATCAACTATATATTTATTCGATTTGTCTGATATTTTAGTAAAAGCACTATTGAACATATAATCAATATTTATAATGTTGATTTGATGCTTTAATGAATGTGTTACATCTATAATTTTATTGAGTTTAAATTTATAGCCAAGTATTTTCATTTGCTTTTCGAGCAACTTGATATTTCCAATTAAAACAATTTTTTTTTTAAATTTCTTAAACTTTTCAGATTTAAAATATTTAAAAAGTATTTCAGAAAATGTTGAATTGGGCTCTCCAAGTACAATTAAAATCGTATTAATATTCATTAATTTCAATATTTTTTTTAAGTTTTTTGTAATAAATACTTGAAAATGTACTTAATTGTCTATTTGTCTCCTTATTTACTAATTTTGACAGCTCTTCATCAATATTAATTTGTTCTTTAAACAATTTTTTATCATTTACTTTAATTAGAATAAATCCATTATTTATTTTAATAGGTCTTGTTATCTCATTGACACTTAAATTTTTAATTTCATTATTAATTTGTTCAGAAATTTGAATTTCGTTAATCCAACCTATCATGCCACCGTTTTTATTTGTATTTGAAATGCTAAAAATATTAGCTGAATTTTCAAAACCAATATTTTTTATACTTCTGTTTATCTTTTTGAATATTTGGTCTGCATTTTCATTAATACTTTCTGAAAAAACAATTTCTGACAAGTTATAAATAAATTTTTCCTCTTTATTTTTAAATTTATCTTGTATACTTTTCTTTAATCCAACTTTATCAATTACGATATTATTTTTAAATTTTTGATATACCAATTGATTCCATAAAGTTTCAACGTATAATTTTTTTTTTATAGTTTGATATTTAATACCTTGTTTTTTTAAAACTTTTTTAAAATCCTCAGAATTTTTAATATTTTTTCTCTTTAATAAATTTTTTTCCACCCTTTCAATAAGGTTCAAATTTTTGTTGAAATCAAAGTATTTTTCAAGTTCAGTCTTTTTTATTATTTCTGTGATTAACGAGTCTTTAGCAATATTCTCGAGTCTTGGATTTTTTAATTCTTTTAGTTTTGGATTTAAAAAAATTAAATATTTTTTTTCATTTTCGATGTCTATATTTGTAATAATATTGTCACGTATTTTGATTTTTATCTCTATAATCTTTCCAAATGCAAATGAAGAAAAATTAAGTAAAAAAATTATTATTAAACAAATTCTAATTTTACTCATTATTTTCAAATATAGTGTTTGCAGAGCCACGTAATTCAGCAAACGGTATAAACTTAATTAGAAAAAATAAGCTTTCATCTGGTTGAAGCCTTCCATTTCTAAAGAATTTTTTTTGATATTGAAATGATGCCAATAAACAATCTGTCTCATATTCATATGAAAGTTTATAAAATTGTGTAAAATCATCTTTAAGATCTTTTGTAGTATCAAATTGTACTGAATGTTCATCACTATACCTATATGAAGTTGTGTTTTTCAAGGTTTCAGAATTACCAATTTCGTGGTTTTCAGTTATGTAATTAAATGTTGTTACTAGTTTGTTTAAACCTAACTTTGCAGTTAATGCGTCATAATTTGAAAAATCTAAATCTCTGTCATAAGAAAAATTGTAGTTCAATTCAACATGGTCTTGAAATTTATAAAAAACAGAACCTACAATGTCGGATCTAGTTTGATCTAATTTTGATGTATCAGGTAAACTTTCATTCTTTTTATCTTTTAATACGTTTCCTATATTAATTCCAAAAATTTTTTCATTCTCAAGATTTTGTTTTTCAAACTCAACACCTAACGTAATTGACTTCCCCTTTTCAACCATGTCTGATCTACCAATTCTATTTGATGAAAAAATATTATTATATTGAATTCTTGCACCTGTATCAGAAATATCTTTGCCATTTGTAGGACTAAATCTTATTTGTGTTACAGGTTTAAAATAATTATTACTTTTCTCAAGTTCCTTTTTTAAAGGATATTCTGACTTTAATAGAAATGTACCAAAAATTTCATGGTCATTTTTGTTCTCATATACCGAAGAATTTTCTGAGTATGTATTATAATTTTTTAATAAAAGATTATAATTTGTTACTAAGCCTTTAGTAGTGATATAATCGAAAGACTTAAAATTGAAATCATTATTAATAAGAGCTTCATATTTATTTGTATCATAAAGTTTTTGGAAACCTGAGGACAAAAAATTGAAACGACCGTTATATTGTTCATCTAAGTCAATCTCTTTATTAAAGTCAAAATTTGGAAAAATATATTGATATCTATCGCTATCTCCTTTCGCTAAATTTTCATAAAGTCTAACAGAAGTTTGTAAATCTGTATTATTATCAATATCTTTGTTAATCTTTAAATAAGAAGTAAGCAAACTATCACTTTCAATTATGGGAGTATAACCTTTTATATCATGAATTTTTAAATAGTTATCGTTTGATACATGTTGGACTTTTAATTCATAATTTGTATTTTCACTTATTGCTCCATCTAAAGTTGCGAAAAAATGGCTGTTTGAGTTGTTGTTATCTCTATTAAAGCTAAAATCTGATACCAGATCTGAATTTTTAAAAGCTTCTCTGTATTCAGCGTGAAGAATAAAGTCGTTATCAACATATAATCTTGGTTTAAATGTTAAGTCTTTTGAATTAGACAAATTATAAAAATATGGAATACTAATTGAAGATCCTAAATTACCTGAACCTTTATAAAATGGGGGTAAAAATCCGGTTTTTCTTTTAACTGATGGATCAGGATGATTAAAATATGGCATATAAAAAACTTTTTTATCAAATACTTTTAGCCAAGACTTCTCATACTCGAAAAGTTTTTTTATTTTGTTGTGAGTAAATATTTGGCTTTGCATCTCCCATCCTCTACAATTTTTATCTTTTTTATTACAAGTGCTAAAAACCGTTTTATATATTTTTGTTTCCTTATCATTTGAGGTCATACTTCTACCTTTTAAGACAGGATCATTTTTTTCATTTCCAAAAAAAGAGTTCTCAAAATCAACAAATATCTCTCTACCAACTATTTCATTATTTTTTAGGTCAATCATAGAGTTCTCAAAAAAATAGCTATTTAGGTTTTTGTCTATGACATTTGCCTCTTTTGATGAAATTATTTCTGAAATCAATTCAAATAAAAAACCTTTTTTTAAAATAAACTTATTTTTATTTTTGTCATTTATTTTGGTAAAATTATTACTACTTATTTTTCTCACACTTCTGTCGAATAAAACATCGTAAGAATTAATCTCGTATTTATCTTCACTTTTTATGTAGGTTTCATTTTTGGAAAAAATTGTATCATCAACTTCTTTGTAAATTATTTTTTCGCTCTCTATGTAGATATCTTGGCTTTTGTCAAAATATTTTACATCATCAATTATAATTAATTCTAAATTTTTTTTATCATAAATAAATTTATTGCCCTTTATTGTTACATTCTTAGAAGGTATATTTGCTTCACCTTTTGTTGCGTAAAGCATATTACCATTATCTTCAATTTTTATATTTTTTGAGTCAAAAAAGATTGTATCAGCATTTAAATTTGAATTTAAAAAAAGAATAATAAATATTGTAAATATAATAGAAGAATTAATTTTCATTTAGTTTAGTCAATCCTAGCGTACACATTAAAAAAAATAATATTTGAGGTAACCATACAGAGGCTTCTGCTGGCAATGTCTCATTTTTTCCAAATAGTATTGAAAAGTAATTAATATAATAAAATATTACTGATACTAAAACTCCTATGACTACTAAAAAAAACTTTGACTTAACAAAATTTAATTTAAACATCAATATAGCCCCTATTATAGTTGTTAAAGCTAAATAAAATGGAATACTGTATATTTTATTAAGATGTATACTGACCTCTGTTGCAGAATAACCAATGGATTTGTAATTTTCTTTCAATTCTATCAATTGAATAATATTTAGTGAATTTAGGTTAGAGTATAAGTTTGAAATAATCTCACTATTAAAAGATGATGTGTAATAATAATTTTTTAAAATTTGGGTTTTTTTGCTATCCGAATAAACTTTAATATTTTTTAAAAGCCAAACTTTATTGTTAATATCTGCTTCTTCAGAAATAATCGTATTAATTAATTTATAATTTGTGTCTAGTTCAATGATTTCTAAATTTTCCAATTTATTAATTTTATAGTTTTTTGCATTTATTATATAAATTTTGTCACCCATTTTACTAGTTTCTTTAATCCATAGCCCATCTTCATTTACTACTGCTAAATGGTCGCCATTATTTGAATATTTATACTTCAAATTTAAGTATAAGCTTTTAAGATTAGCTGAGAATGAATAATAGATTACAATTAATAAAATACCAGTTATTAACGCAACAATAGAAATTGTAAAAGTTATTTTTAAATTGTCTATACCATTGCTTCTTAATAATTCTATTTCTTCGTTTTCATAAAGATTTATAAAAAAAAACATTACACCTAATAAATAAACAAATGGAAGAATTTCAAAAATTATAGATGGAATATTTAAAATTGTTAGAAGGATTGGGTAATAAAGTTCATTTTCTTTGTTTTCGAAGTATTTTATTTCTTCAAAAATATTTAAAAAAAAACTTAAAAAAATAAATACCACAAGAATTAATAATATATTTTTTAAAAAAAGTTTGGTTAAATAATTTTGATACTGTTTTAAAATCATAAAAAGTTTAATTTAAATTTTGTAAACATTAACAGTAGCAAGTAATATAGCAGGACTAAAATTAAGGGTAGTAATAATATTAAAAATAAAACATTTAATGACTGTAGAAAAAATTTTAAACTTAATTGAGATATAATTATAGTTGTGACACCTAGAATAAATATATTTAATTTATGAAATTTTATAAAATACTTCTTCCTGGGCACAATAACTAAGCTTGCTCCAATCAATGAAATAATAAGTGTATAGAGAGGGAGTACTAATCTTTTGTACAACTCTTCACTTATTGATTTCATTGTTCGGTCTTGGCATGTTCTATTTTTAGCATTTATTAAAAGATTAGCCTCTTTTAATATTTTACTTTTTAAAAAATATTCTCTTACACAGTTTAAAAGTTTCATCGAATCTAATTCTTGAATTTTTGAATGTGTTGTTGTTCTAGTTGAGAAATTTGATAAATCGTAGTCAGTCTCTGAAAAATTAAGAGTGAAAGTTTTATCTTCATTTATATTTGTGATACCGCCATTAAAAAGTCTTAAAACATATTTATTATTTTTTTTAATTATTCTTCCACTTTCAGATACTATAATCTTTGATTTGTTAGGGTTGATTTTTTCATTAATATAAACTTTTTTCAGTATTCCATCTTTTTTGTAGTCTTCCACAAATATTGTAAGATTTTTAACTACATTAATAAATTTTTTTTCAGAAATTAACTTAGGTAAAAAGTCAATATTTGATTCTTTTATAAATAATCTTGCTAGATTTTGGGATTTAGGGACAATAAATAAATTTAAAATTAGCTGCAATATTAAAAAAAATAATGAAAATCTAAAAATAAAGTTTATAAATTTGATTTTTTTTATTCCATTGTTCCAAAATACAATTAACTCATTTGTATTGTTATATTTATTGATTACATAAAAAACTGATACAAAAAAAACAAAGATAATTGTCTTGCTAAAAATTTTAGGTAAATTAAGAGATACATAATAAAAATAAATGCTTAGACTATGCCCATCATCTGAAACTAAGTCTAAGAAATTTACAGCTTGTATTATCCATACGATAAAAGTGATACTTAAAGATGCTATCAAAAAGAAATTAACTATATCTATCGAAAATTTGCGAAAAATTAATTTATTCATTGAAATTTATGTTTTATTAAATATACAACAATATCTAATAAAAATTTCAAAAAAATGAAGATAAATTTAAAAATTGTATCGAAAATACCCAAGTTAGCAAAGGATAATGAGGTTATTTTCCTCAAAAACAAAACCAATAATAGTAAGACACTAAAGCTATTTAACAACAATATATTTACTAATAAATTATTTAACGAAAAAAACTTTTTAATAAAAAATGTAAACAATAAAAACTATATATTCGTAAATTGTTTAAAAGCTAAAACATCTTTAGAATATGAAAAATTAGGCTCTAATTTATATTCATATTTAAAAGATAATAAAATTGAAAACCTATTTATTAATATTTCTTCAAGTGTTTTGACTAACATTCAATTTGAAAAAATTTTGCATGGCGCTCAACTTAGATCATATGATTTTAGCGTTTATAAAACTGATAAGAATAAAAATTTACCAATCAGCATAAATATTTATGGTAATAATAATAGTGTAAAGAAAAATTTACTAAGACAAAAACTTTATTCGCTTTTACAGGGTGTTTTCTTGTCTAGGGATCTTGTTTCAGAACCTGGAAATATTTTGCATCCTGATGAATATGCAAAACGTATATTAAAATTACGAAAATTCGGTCTGAAAGTGAAAGTTTATGATCAAAAAAAACTTAAAAAATTAGGCTTCAATGCATTATTAGGCGTAGGACAGGGTAGTATTAGAGGATCCTACATGGTGATCATGGAATGGAATGGTAAAAAAGATAAATCAAAACCTCTGGCCTTTATTGGAAAAGGTGTATGTTTTGATACTGGAGGAATTTCTTTAAAGCCGGCAAAATTTATGGAGGATATGACTTATGACATGGCTGGATCTGCCACAGTAGTAGGTTTAATGAAAACACTTGCAATGAGAAAAGCAAAAGTCAATGCGATTGGTGTCGTAGGTCTAGTTGAAAATATGCCTGGAGGCAATGCTCAAAGACCTGGAGATATTGTAAAATCTTATAGCGGTCAAACTATTGAGGTTTTAAATACCGATGCTGAAGGAAGGTTAGTTTTAGCAGATGTGTTAACTTACACAGAAGAAAAATTTAAACCGAGATTAATGGTTGATCTAGCAACATTAACTGGTGCAATAATTGTTGCTTTAGGTTCAGAGTACGCAGGTATGTGGTCCAATAATGACAAACTTTCAAAACAACTTTTAGATTCGGGGGAGCAAGTGGAGGAAAAATTGTGGAGAATGCCTTTACATGAAAATTATAATAAACTTATGAATTCAAAAAATGCTGATATACAAAATATAAATTATGTAGGTGGTGCGGGGTCTACCACTGCTGCACAATTTTTACAGAGATTTATAATTAATAAAACTCCATGGGCACATTTAGACATAGCTGGTATGGCTTTTTCCAAATATGCGGGAGCGTTAAATTCTGGAGGAGCAACGGGATTTGGGGTTAGGTTATTAAACAAATTTATAGAGGAGAATTATGAGTAATATAGAGAAAACATTATCAATAATTAAACCAGATGCTGTTGAAAGAAATTTACAAGATGAGATTAAAAATGAATTTAAAAATAAAGGATTTGACATACTGAGAGAAAAAAAAATACACATAACCAAGGAAGAAGCTGAGAGGTTTTACAAAGTTCATGAATCTAAACCATTTTATAATGATTTGTGTGCATATTTATCCTCTGGACCTATCGTTGTTATGATACTTCAAAGAGAAAATGCAATCTTAGAGAATAGAAAATTAATGGGTGCAACAAATCCAGTACTTTTTTTTCTAAAGATAAAACATTGTCTTTTTTATAAATCTTTACTTTTTTTTGAAATATGACTTTACCTGAGTCCAACTTATCGGTTACCAAGTGAATAGATGCTCCAGCAAATTTATCTTTATTTTTGATAGCTCTCGCATGTGTATTAAGTCCTTTGTACTTTGGCAAAAGAGATGGATGAATGTTTAATATTGGTTTGGAAAAATTTTTTATAAATTTTTTAGATAGTATTTTCATAAATCCAGCCAAACAAATCATATCAACACTCATTTTTTTCAATAGTTTAATCGATCTAACTTCAAAATTAGATTTAAATATTTTAAATTTAATATTGGATTTTTTTGCATAATTTAAACCCTTTTCCACTTAATTTTACTTTTTTAAAATTTTTACTTATTTTACCGATGACATAAGGCTTAAATTTATTATCAAAGTACTTCCTAACTATTTTTAAATTTTTGGGATCTATTATTAAACAAAAACCAACACCACAATTAAAAGTTTTTAACATTTCTTTTTCTGCAATTCCCATCTTATACAACCATTTAAAAATCTTTAATGTTTTAATATTATTTAAATTTATTTCTGCACATAAATTTTTCGGTATTATTCTTTTAATATTATCAGCTAAACCACCACCGGTTATATTTGCACAACCTTTAATTAGTTTTTTTTCATTTATTGATGATAATTCTTTAACATATATTTTAGTTGGTCTAATTAACTCATTTTTTAGAAATTTGTTTGATTTTATATTTATTCTTTTTTTTTTTATAAGGTATCTTAATAAAGAAAAACCATTAGAGTGAAGACCATTTGATGGAATTGCTAAAATTATATCGTTATTTTTTATATTTTTATTCAGAATTTTTTTTTTTTCGACAAGTCCTACTGCAAAACCTGCGATATCAAATTTTCCTTTGGAATATGTGCCTGGCATTTCAGCAGTTTCACCGCCAACTAATTTACAATTAGCTATGTTACATCCTTTGATAATTCCTTTAACTATATTCTTTAATTTTTTAATATTAATTTTAGGTATCGATATGTAGTCTAAAAATAAATATGGCTTAGCTCCCTGAACAACTAAGTCATTTACACACATGGCCACAAGGTCAATTCCAATTGTGTCAAATTTGTTTAAATCATTTGCAATCTCAATTTTAGTTCCAACCCCGTCAGTGCTTGTGACTATGTGAGGGTCTTTTAATTTTTTTGGAATTGGTGAAATTGCTCCAAATCCTCCTATATTCTTAAAATCACCACTTTTACTTGATTTTTTTGAAAGCGTGCTAATAAATTTAACAAAATTATCTGCTTTTGTAATATTAACTCCACTCTTTCTGTATGTTAATTTATTTGATGCCATATAACAACAAACAAGACATTAGCTAAAACTTTTATTGTTTCAAAAATTGAAGTTGAAGAAAAGTATAATCTTAATTTTAACAAGCTTAAAGTTATTGATAGAGGCTTTAAAAAAGCTTTTCAGGATCTATCCAAAATGATACTTGAGAGGAAAGACACAGATAAAGTTGTAGATGCTCCAATAGAGGATATTAAAAAACTTATAGAAAATTTCTCAATAATAGATGAAAAATTCATGAACCAAAAATATAAAAGTGTCATGGAGGTAGAGTTTAATAGAAAAAAATTAATAAAATTTTTAAATACAAACAATATAATTATTTCATTGCCAAAAAAAATAGATGTTTTTTTTCTGCCCGTCTTTATTGATTTAGATAAAAATACTTTTAACTATCTAAATGATAATATTTTTATAAAAAATTGGGAAAGTATTAAAGAAAACTATTTTCAGATCGATTATATTTTACCAAATGAGGATGTTGAAGATTATCTAAATATTAAAAATAATTTTCAAAATATTGAAAATTATAACTTTGAAAAAATATTAAAAAAATATAACTCTGAAAATTATATTATTATGATAGTTTTTAAAAAAAAAAACGATATTAAATTTTATTCTAAAATAAATTTTGATGATAAGTTTATAGTGTTAAATAAAAATTTTATAAATAGAAACATAGAAAATCAGACACATGTAGATACAATGATATTAGATATAAAAAATAACTATGAGGATAATTGGAAATCTATAAATAAAATGGACCCATCTTCCTCTGTGCCAATCCGTTTATCTGTAAATTCAACTGATATAGCCAAATCACTAGAATTAGAAAATGTTTTGAAGAATCTAGATTTTGTAAATAATTATAAAATTGAAAAGTTTAATAGCAAAGAGATAGTTTATAAAGTTTATTACACCAGCAGTCCAAAAAGATTTTTAAAGGATATTTTAGCTAAAAATATTATTATTGACACATCCACAAATAATTGGAGAATTAAATGAGTGAATTGAATCAATTACTGCTTGAGCTCGATTATAAAACTAATTTTAACAAACATGATTTTTATTTATCAAAAAGCAATTCTGCTGCTTTTAATCTAGTTAATAGTTGGCCTGAATGGGATAAAAGAATATTAAATATTTCTGGTGAAAAATTTTCAGGAAAAAGTCACTTGGCAAATATATTTAAAATAAAGTCTAAAGCTCATTTAGTGATAGGAAGTAAGATAGATAATTCTGTTTTTAAAAGTTTAAAATTATATGAAAGTTTGATTATTGATGATTTTGATGAATGCAAAGATGAAGAATTACTTTATTCAATTTTTAATTTAATAGATCAGGATAATAAATATTTGCTTATTAACTCTCTAAAACCAATTAACGAAAAAAAATATAATCTACCAGATTTGGGATCAAGAACAAAAAATTGTATTTATGCAGAAATTGAAAATCCAGATGATGAATTACTTTTTGCTATAATATTAAAGAATTTTTCTGATCGTCAAATTAAAATTGAAAAAAAAATTATAAATTTTATCATTAGCAGAATTGATAGATCCTATAGAAAAATTGATGAATTTATATATAAGATTGATGAACTAAGTTTAAAAAAAAAAAAACCAATTAATTTAAAAACAATAAAAGAGATTTTATAATTTGAAATATAGAACTCATAACTGTGGGGAATTAAATAAGTCACACAAAGAAAAAGAAATTTCTTTGTCTGGCTGGATAAATAAAACGCGAGATCATGGAAATCTTTTATTTATAGATTTAAGAGACAATTATGGAATTACACAATGTGTTATTGACAAGAGTAATCCAATTTTTAAAAAAATTGAAAAACTATCTTTAGAAACTGTAATAAAAATATCAGGTATAGTTATCGAAAGATCGTCAGAAACTGTAAATAAAAATATTTCTACTGGTGAGATAGAAGTTAAGATCAATAATTTTGATATTCTAGGAGAAACTAAAGAATTGCCGATGCCTGTTTTCTCCGATCAGGAGTATGCTGAGGAAATAAGGCTTAAATATAGATTTTTAGATTTAAGAAGAAAAAAAATACATCAAAATATTATTTTAAGATCAAAAGTAATTTCTTTTATAAGAAATGAAATGCAAGAACTTGGATTTTTAGAATTTCAAACCCCAATACTAACTTCATCTAGCCCAGAGGGTGCAAGAGATTTTCTTGTTCCTAGCAGGCTGAACCCAGGAAAATTTTATGCTTTACCACAAGCGCCTCAACAATTTAAACAACTTATAATGATCTCTGGTTTTGACAAGTATTTTCAAATAGCTCCATGTTTTAGAGATGAAGATGCAAGAGCAGACAGAAGTCCTGGAGAATTCTATCAGTTAGACGTTGAAATGTCTTTTGTTGAACAAGAAGATGTTTTCAGAGTAATAGAAAAGTTATTTTTAAAACTTTTTAAAACTTTCAGTAAAAAAAAAATCTTACATGACAAGTTCCCAAGGATTACTTATGAAGATGCGATGCTAAAATATGGTTCAGACAAACCAGATTTACGAAATCCATTAGAAATTTCTGATTTAACAAATATTTTTGAAAGAGATGACGTAAAATTCGAAATCTTTAAAAAATTAGTAAGAAGTGGTTCTATAGTAAGAGCAATAGTAACCAAAAATACTATAAATAAACCTAGAAGTTTCTTTGATGGGATCGATAAATGGGCAAAAGACCAAGGTTCGTCTGGTCTTGCATATTTTACATTAGAAAAAGGAGATAAAATTAATGCAAAAGGTCCAATAGGTAAATTTTTTTCAGAACCGTCTTTATTAGAAATTATGAAACTAACCAGTGCAAATTCTGGTGATACAGTATTTCTTGCTTGTGGAAAAAAAGACGATGTAGAAAAAATATTGAGCGTCGCAAGAAATAAAATAGCTGAAGATCTTGATCTAATTGACGATCAATGTTTTTCATTCTGTTGGGTAATTGATTATCCAATGTATGAGATTGATGAAATAACTAAAAAAATTAAGTTTAGCCATAATCCTTTTTCTATGCCTCAAGGTGATTTAAAAAATTTAGATTTATCAGACCCCTTAAAACTTAAAGCGTATCAATATGATATTGTATGTAATGGAATAGAATTATCATCGGGCGCAATTAGAAATCATATACCTAATTTAATGTACAAATTATTTGAGATTGCTGGATATACAAAAAATGATGTACAAAGTAAATTTAGTGGAATGATAAATGCATTAAGTTATGGAGCTCCACCACATGGTGGTATAGCGCCAGGAATCGATAGAATAGTTATGTTATTGGCTAACGAAAAAAACATAAGAGAAGTTACATTATTTCCGATGAACCAGAACGCCCAAGATTTAATGATGAATGCACCATCAGAAATTTCAGAAGATCAATTAAAAGAGCTAAATTTAAATATTAAAAGAAAAAGTTAATTATTTTTTACCTTTAAGATTTATTCTTATATCAGATAAATCAACAAACTTTTTTTTAAAATTGCTTCTAACAAATCCTTTGCTGGTAATGTCTTTGACTAGTTTTAAGAATTGAGTTTTATCCTCGCTATTTTCATCTGTGGTAGCTTCATCTAGAGAGTCTGACCCACCAATCGATGGAGTATGAGCTAAGTCTTCTCTATTTAAATATGAAATTGCTAATTCTCTAAATATATAGTCTAGAATTGATGTTGCGCTTAAAATTCTATCGTTTCCAAACACTTTTCCTGAAGGTTCAAATTTAGTGTCCACAAATGCATTTACAAATTCATCCAAAGGAACCCCATATTGCAATCCTAGAGAAACTGCTATAGCGAAGTTATTCATTGTAGCTTTAACAAGCTCACCTTCTTTGCTTGTGTCTATAAATATTTCTCCTATTTTACCATCCTCGTACTCACCAGTGTGTAAATAAACTTTGTGGTCTCCAATCGACGCTTTTTGGATATACCCTTTTCTTCTATCTGGCATACTAAATCTTCTGCCATTATTATCTTTTATACTTTTTGTCATATTTTCTTGACTAATGTTTAAATTGTTTTTTTTCTCAGGTTGTGGAAGGTTTTTTTCAATAACATCTATCTTATTTTTTTCGATCTTTTCCAAATTTTTAGTTTTTCTGCTGTCTAATTTGACGTCAAGTATCTCAAATTTACCATCATCTCTTTTTTCAATGTTCTGTAAATTTTTCTCATCAATATCATCTAAATAGTGACTTACCTTAAAACTACATGTATAGTACGTTTCTACCAAAAATTTTGCCATTTAAATTCCTTATTTATTTATAAAATTGAATCTTAAAGTAATAGTGTATATATAAATTTAAAATTTTAGTCTAATTTAATTTTTACAATTTTGAATTGAAATTAATTTTTTTTTTATGTTGACAATAATAAAACAAATTTTTACTTGGTGGAATCAACAAACGTTCGGAACTCGATTGCAAATATTTTTTTCAGGAAAACTAATTGGCGAGGACAACAATGGTAACAAATATTATGAAAGCAAGTCTGGAAGAAGATGGGTAGTATATAACGGGGAAGTTGAAGCATCAAAAATTCCAAACGAATGGTACTCATGGATGCATTATATGAACAACAAAATTGAGAATGATCATGAGCTAAAAAAATATGAATGGCAAAAAGATCATTTACCTAATCAAACTGGTTCAAATAACTCCTATCATCCAAAAAATTATAATAATGCCAATAAAAAAAAATATAAAAGTTGGAAAAGCTAATTTTTTAATAATAGTATTATTTTTTATCCTTATTTTTAATAAAGCAGAAGGGGATATTTTACCTAAAAGTGAGAGAATTGCTGTATTAAGTATTCTTGATAAAGTAAGTTCAAAAAATATTAATATTAAAATTCAAGTCGGAAAAGAACTTTCCTTTCAAAATCTAAAAATAAAAGTTTTAAAATGTTATAATTCAAAATTTGATGATGATCCCGAGGTGACTGCATATATGCAGGTTAAAGATACTTCTATGAATAATAATGATAAAGTATTTGTTTTTAATGATTGGACATTTGCTTCAAGCCCTTCAATAAAACCATTTGATCACCCGGTTTATGATGTATGGTTAAAAAAATGTTATAGTTAAATAATTTTTTCCTTGTCCAGCCAGCTTACATTAAAATCTGATTTTAAGAACTTTTGATTATTTAATAATACCTTATGTAACTCTATAGTGGTTGTTATTCCATCGATTACAAATTCATCAAGTGATCTTTGCATTCTTTGAATTGCTTCTTCTCTATTTCTTCCGTGAGTTATAACTTTGCAAACCATACTGTCATAATAAGGTGTTATCTGATAACCTTGATAAATAGATCCATCTACTCTTGTTCTAAAACCAGATGGTTGGTGACACATGCCTATTTTACCTGGAGCCCCTAGGGTTAATATCAGTTTGTCGCAAAGCTGTGTTGCCTGAATATGCTATCCATATTTGTTCTTTTATAATATCAATACCAGTCACCATTTCAGTAACAGGGTGTTCAACTTGAACCCTTGTATTCATCTCAAGAAAATAAAATTTCCCATCTTCATATATAAATTCTACTGTTCCAGCTCCCTCATAACCAATTTGGCTGACCATGCTCACGGTTTTTTGAAATAGGTCTTTTCTAATACCATCATTCAAGATTGGACTTGGAGTTTCCTCAATAAGCTTTTGGTGTCTTCTTTGAACTGAACAATCTCGTTCATGTAAATGAACTGTTCTATTTTTGCCTGAAAGAACTTGAACTTCAATATGTCTTGGGTTTTGAAAAAATTTTTCTATATAAACTTCATCATTACCAAAAAATTTTTTTGCTTCTTGTTTCGCAGTTAAAAATAGGTTTTCAAATTTATTGATAGTATCTACAATTTTCATTCCCTTTCCGCCTCCACCTCCTGCTGCTTTAATCAAGATCGGAAAACCAATTTTTTCACATATTTTTTTTGCCTCCTCTAAATTTTTTACTCCACCATCTGAACCCTCAATAACTGGCAAGCCATATTTTTTTGCAACTTTTTTTGCCTCAATTTTATCACCCATCATTTTAATTAAATGAGATGAAGGGCCAATAAATTTAATATTGTTTTCCTCTAATATTTTTGCAAATTCAAAATTTTCAGACAAAAAGCCATATCCAGGATGAACAGCCTCTGAGTCAGTTAATTCAATAGCCGACATAATAGCAGGTATATTTAAATAACTAAGGGAAGGTTGGTGTGGACCTATGCAAATACTCTCATCTGCCAATCTTACATGCATACTTTCTCTATCCACATCAGAATGTATTGCTACTGTTGCAATTCCCCATTCTTTACATGCTCTAATTATTCTTACTGCTATTTCACCTCTATTAGCTATAAGTATTTTTTTAAACATTAAATTTAATCAAGAATTGCTATAGTCTGACCAAACTCAACAGGTTGTCCATCTTCAACATTAATTTCTTTTACTGTACCATCTGTCGGGCTTGGTACGTGGTTCATTGTCTTCATTGCTTCAACTATCATAACAGTATCACCTCTTTTGACTCTTTTTCCAACTTCAATAAATTTTTTACCTCCGGGCTCTGGCGCAAGATAAGCAGTTCCAATTATAGGTGAAGTAATTTTTTTTGAGTTATCAATTGAGATTTCTTCTTTCTTGCTTTCATTTTTATTTAGTGGCTGTGTGGTTTGAATATTATTTGATACTCTTGATTTTGAAACCTTAACCTTCACATCTTTTTCTGTGTACTCGATTTCTGTAAGATTAAATTCATCCAAATAATCATTTAATTCTTTTATAATATTTTTATTAATTTTCATTTTTTAACATTTCATGCATAGAATTTATGGCTAAAATATAGCCATTTATTCCTAATCCGCATATTATTCCAGTTACTACCGCACTTATTAAAGACTTATGTCTAAATTCTTCTCTCTTATATATATTTGAAATATGCAACTCAATTATAGGTTTTTTAAAGATACTTAAAGAATCTCTAATAGATACTGAAGTATGGCTGTATCCAGCGGCATTTATGATTATACCATCATGTGTTTTTCTGGACTCTTGAATAATGTTCACAATTTCACCTTCAATATTAGATTGTTTAATATCTATTTCGATATCTAATTCTTTACTCCTATTTAAACAAATTTCTTTCAAATATTCATAGTCTTTGCTACCATATTGAGTTTGTTCTCTCTCACCTAATAGATTAAGATTAGGACCATTAATAATTATTATTTTACTCATTTAAACTTTATATTATATGAACAAAAAAAATAAAATAAAAATAGTGGTAAATGGTAAACAATTAACTGTAAATTTAAAATATTCTATAAAAAATCTTGCGGAAAAATTAAAAACCCCAATTAATAAAGTAGCTATAGAATTAAATGGTGAAATTGTTAATAAAAAAAAACTAAATAAAATTTTTTTAAAAAATAGAGATAGATTAGAAATTGTACATTTTATTGGTGGAGGTTAATGAAAAAAGATAGTTTTGTAATAGCAAACAAAAGATTTAACTCAAGGCTTATAGTGGGCACAGGAAAGTATAAAAATATGAATGAGTGTGCGAAAGCTATAAAAATTTCTGGTGCAGAAATTGTTACTGTTGCTGTAAGAAGGGTAAATATTCTTGATAAAGCAAAACCAATCTTAATGGACTATATTGATCCAAAAAAAATTATGTATCTTCCAAACGGGAGATAAAAAAAATTTATTTCCTGATATGATTGAAACTTTAAAATCTACCGAAATTTTAACTAAAGAGGGTTTTAAGGTAATGGTCTATTGTAATGATGATCCTCTCATGTGCAAAAGATTAGAAAATTCAGGTGCCTCAGCTATTATGCCTCTAGCAGCACCAATCGGATCTGGACTGGGTATTCAAAATAAGACAAATATAAAAATATTAAGACATCAAACTAAGGTACCGCTAATAATAGATGCTGGAATCGGACAGGCATCTGACGCAGTGCAGGCTATGGAAATGGGTTGTGATGCGGTTTTGATAAATACGGCCATAGCAAAAGCAAAGGATCCATTTCAAATGGCTGAGTCCATGAAGCACGCAGTAATGTTCTTAAAATTTGGTTTTTCAATTTTTAAATCTTTTATATTATTTTTTTTTTCTTCTACAATTTTTTGTAAGTTTTCAATTTTTTCAATCTTATCTAATATTTTATTAGACTTAGATTTAAATTCTATCCCATACTCTTGCAAACCCAAACTATCTTTAATATTAAAATTGATTTTAATTTTATTTTTTTTTTTAAAATAATTTAAATCTTCAAAAAAGTAAGTTTCAATAAAATTTAATATTTTTTGGTTAACAATTACATCTACAATTTTAGCATTTGTTTCAAAAATTTTTATTTCTATTAATTTTATAATTTTTAATGCCAATGTTTCATTGGTTAGTTGAATTGACCATTTTATATTGCTTTCTCTAAGTCTCTGTCTAGACATTTCAAGTAAGCCAAAATTACTAATTCTTCCAATTTGAATTCTTGCTCTATCGTTTCGACATCTTTCTTTTAATCGTCTTTCTACCTGTTTTCTATTATTGAAACTAAGCATATCTATAAAATCAATAATTATTAATCCAGATAAATCTCTAATTTTTATTTGTCTCGCAATTTCCTCAGCTGCTTCAAGATTGGTATCCAATGCGGTGCTTTCCACATTTTTTTGCTTTATTGATTTACCTGAGTTAATGTCAATTGAGACTAAAGCTTCAGTTGGATTTATAACCAAATAGCCTCCAGAACTAAGTTTTACCTCTGACTTAAAAATCTCAAATAATTTTTTTTCTATATTTTCTTTAAAAAAAAGTGGAATTTTTTCTCTAAATTTTTTAACTCTCTTTAATTCTTTTGGCATCATTATTTTCATATAGTTTTTTGCTTTTTGATATCCTTCATTCCCTTCAACAATTATGTTTTGGGTATCTTCATCATACATATCTCTAATGCTTCTTTTTATAATATCACTCTCTTGATGAATTAACGATGGTGCAATTGAATTTAGAGCATTATCTTTAATGGTGTTCCAACTTGTGATTAAATTTTTTAGGTCACCATCGATTTCGTTTTTTGTTTTATTTGATCCAGCTGTTCTTACTATTAAACCCATTTCTTTTGGAATCTCTATTTCATTAAGTATTTTTCTAATTTTTTTTCTGTCACCTGGATTAAAAATTTTTCTAGATATTCCACCGCCTTTCGCTGTGTTAGGCATTAATACAATATACTTACCAGCGATACTTATAAATGTACTAAGTGCTGCTCCTTTAAAACCTCTTTCATCTTTAATAACCTGAACTAATATTACCTGATTTGGTTTTATAACTTCTTGAATTTTATATCTTTTAGAGGGAAATTTTTTTTCACTTTCATTTTTATCTTTATTATCGTCTTCTAATTTTTCAACAGGGTCTTTTATTTTTATTTCCTCGTTTCCCTCCAAGATTTGATTTTCATTATTTTCACTTTGTTTTGAAAGCTCTTCTCTTACTTTTTCCTCTTCCTGTTTAATTTTTTCTAAATCACTTTGAGGCAGTTGAAAATAATCAGATTGAATATCGTTAAATGATAAAAATCCATGTCTTTCTCTGCCAAAATCAACAAAAGCAGCTTGAAGAGATGGTTCAATTCTGCTTACTTTGCCCAGATAGATATTATTTTTTATTAGTGTATTGTTTACACTTTCATATTCGTAGTCTTCAATATGATCATCTTTTTTAAGCACAACTCTTGTTTCATTCGGATGCGATGCATCAATATATAAATTCTTGGACATAAATTTTGATAGTTTTTCATTTGTTAATTTTTAAATTCGGTGCCATAACTTTAACAAATTCAATCAATAAATTAAACCAAAATGAGCAGTTTAGTTAAAAAACTTTTGCTGGTAATGACCCTTTCTTCTTTAGTGTGCATTTTTGCTATATTCTTTATACTTTGGACATACTCTAATAAATTACCTGATTATAAATTTCTTAAAAACTACAAACCTCCCGTTTCTAGCAAAGTGTACTCTGGCAATGGTGTTTTAATAAGTGATTTTTCTACTGAAAAAAGAATATTTGTTCCTTACAACGCAATTCCAAAAAAAATTGTAAATTCTTTTTTGTCTTCAGAAGATAAAAATTTTTTTAAACACCCTGGAGTTGATGCTAAAGGTGTTTTAAGAGCTGTTAAAAATAATATTTTTAATCTAATTAACTCGAATAGGTTAGAGGGCGCATCAACAATCACTCAACAAGTAGCAAAAAATTTTCTTTTATCTAATGAAGTAAGCTTGGATAGAAAAATTAAGGAAGCAATCTTGGCTTTTAGGATTGAAAGAGCTTTATCAAAAGAAAGAATTTTGGAACTATATCTAAATCAAATTTATTTAGGGGAGGGATCTTATGGCATAGCATCTGCTAGTTTGAGATATTTCGATAAGCCTATAAATGAACTTAATTACTCTGAGTCTGCTTTATTAGCAGCATTGCCAAAAGCTCCGAGTAGATATAATCCATATAAAAATAAAGATTTAGCAATATATAGAAGAAATTTAGTTATAAAAAATTTATATGAAAATTCATATATATCAAAAAAAAAATATGATGAATTAATTGATTCAAAAATTACCTTAAAAAAAAGAAAAAGAATTTTTTTGGAAGACACTAGATATTTTGTTGAAGATATTAGAAAAAAAATTATTAAGGAATATGGATATGATAGAGTACACAAACAAGGATTTAATATCAAAACTCCAATAAACTTAGAATTACAAAACTTTGCAGCCGAATCTTTAAGAAAAGGATTATTAGAGTATGATAAGAGAAAAGGGTGGAGAGGAGCATTAGACAATAGAAAAGGTCTAAATTGGAAAAAAGATTTAGAAAAATATTATTTAGAAAAAAAAATTAATTGGGAAGTTGCCAGAGTAACTAGAATAGATAAATTTGAAACAGTAATTCAAACAGAAAATGATGAAAATGGTATTATTAAATATGAGGATATTAATTGGACAAGAAAAGAATTTAAGCAAATTTTCAATATTGATGATTTAATCTATGTAAAAAAAATTTCTGATGGAATTTATAGCTTAAGACAATTGCCAGATGTAAATGGAGGTATAGTTGTGATGGACCCCTATAGTGGAAGAGTTTTGGCAATGTCTGGAGGTTTTAGTTTTAAAAAAAGTGAATTCAATAGGGTTTCTCAAGCTAAAAGACAACCAGGTTCTGCCTTTAAACCATTTATATATGCTTTAGCATTGGAAAATAATTATTCACCAACGTCTCTAATCCTTGACGCACCTATTGTTCTTGATCAAGGGGTTGATTTAAAAATGTGGAAGCCTCAAAATTACGGAAAAAAATTTTATGGTCTTTCTACTCTTAGAACAGGTGTGGAAAAATCTAGAAATCTTATGACAGTAAGAATTTCACAGAATTTAGGTATTGATAAAATTATAAATTTTTCAAAAAAATTAAATATTTACGAAAATCCTGATGAGTTAATGTCAGTATCACTTGGATCTGCGGAAACAACTTTATTAAATATTACTAGCGCATATTGCTCTTTTGTAAATGGTGGAAAATTAGTAACACCTATAATAATTGATAGAATTCAAGATAGTCAAGGAAACACCATTTCAAACAACGAAAAAAGGTTTTGTGAAAATTGTGATAATATTTCCTACAAAGGAAACAATATTCCAATAATTAAAAGTAATTTTCAACAAATTTTTTCTCCTCAAACTGCGTACCAAATGACATCTATATTAGAAGGAGTGGTTCATAGAGGTACAGGTAAGCGATTAAAAGATTTAAATTTGCAAATTGCAGGAAAAACAGGCACCACTAATAATAATACTGATACTTGGTTTATCGGTTTTACATCGAGTCTAGTTGTTGGAGTATATGTAGGATATGACAATCCAAAAAAATTAGGTAAATATGAAACTGGATCTAAAACAGCACTACCAATTTTTAAAGATTTTATTAAAAAAGCAGTAAATGTTTACAATGCAACCCCTTTTAAGATAGCCAAAGGTATTAAAATGATGGTTATTGACGCCGAAACTGGAAAAAAAGCTGATTTTGGTTCTAAAAAAACAATAATCGAAGCATTTAAAAAAGAAAAAATTGAAAATGAAACTTTTTTAAGTAATTATGATTATACTTTAAACAAATTAAAAAATAACATTTTAAAATTTTATTAATGGAACAAGAAATAGAAAAATATAAATTAGAACTAGTCAAAATTAACCAAAGAATTAAGGAGTTTCTTTGAAAAGCAAAATATTGAATCAAAAAGAAATCAACTTAACAGTCTTATAGAAGATCCAAATTTTTGGCTTACAAACAATCAGAGAGAGAGATTAGTGAGCTTTACGATATCTTTCAATTAGCAAAGGAAGATAATGACAAACAAATAATTAAAGAAGTTCTTAATAATTTTTTAAAACTTAAAGAAGAATTTAAAAAGTTAGAAATTAAATGTTTTCTATCAAATGAAAATGATACATTAGATAGTTATTTGGAATTTCATGCTGGAGCTGGAGGTACCGAAAGTCAAGATTGGGCACAAATGCTTAGAAGAATGTATATGAAGTGGGCAAATGATCGAGGGCATAGTGTTGAATTAATTAGCGAGCATAAAGGAGATGAAGCAGGGATAAAATCCTCAGTAATAAAAATATCAGGAGAATATATCTATGGTTTTTTAAAATCTGAGTCTGGAATACATCGTTTGGTAAGAATCTCACCATTTGACTCAGGTGCAAGAAGGCATACAAGTTTTGCAAGTGTTTGGGTATACCCAGTAGTAAGTGAAAATATAGACATTGAGTTATTAGATAAAGATTTGAGAATTGATACTTACAGATCAAGTGGAGCAGGCGGGCAACATGTTAATACAACTGATAGTGCTGTAAGAATTACCCACTTGCCAAGTAATATTGTTGTTCAATGTCAAAATGAAAGATCTCAGCATAAAAATAAGGAAACTTGTATAAACATGCTTAAAGCAAGACTTTATGAGCATGAAATTCAAAAAAGAAAAAAGGAAAATGATGATATTGAAAGCTCTAAATCAGATATAGGGTGGGGACATCAAATAAGATCATATGTTTTACACCCTTATAGAATGGTGAAAGATAATAGAACTAACTTTGAAAATTCCAACCCAGATAAAGTGTTAGATGGTGATATTGAAGAATTTTTAGAAAACTCTTTATATAAAACTAATGCGTAAGAAAATATTATTTATTGGTGTAACAATACTTATATTTTTAATTTTTAGTTTAGCTTATTTAAGTATTTATGGAATTAAAACAGATAGTTTTAATAGTTTTATTAATAATAAAGTTAAAGAATATAACTCAAAATTATTAATACAAATTGACGAGGTTTATATTAAATTAAATTTTAGTGAAGGTGCCATTAACATACACTCAAAGGATGCACTTTTAATTGCCGAGTCTAACCCGATAAAAATTTCTAAAATCGATATTAATTTAAATTTATTTAAATTTTTAAAAAACGAAAAATCGATCAAAAATATTAAAATCAACTCTGAAAATAATTTGATAAAAGACGTCACTTCTTTTTTAAATTCAGTGAACTATGACTTATTTAGATATATGTTTTATAGCCAGGTCAAAAATGGATTTTTAAATTTTGAATTAGATATTAAATTTGATAACTTAAACCAAAATATTGCTTCTTATATTATTTTTGGTTCAGTTAATAATGCAATAATCAATTTACCTGGTTATGACAACATAGATGATATAAATTTCAATTTTCAAGCAAAAAATAAGAAAATTCAAATTTCTGAATTATATTTAAACTATCAAGGGGTGGATGTTAAATCAGAAAAAATAGAAGCCAAAGAAAAATCAGGGGTATATTATGTAAGTGGAGATTTTGAAAATAGCAAAACATTATTAAATCCAAATTTAGCTTTTAAACATTTAAATATAAAACATGATTTTTTATCTAAAAAAGATATCTTGTTTAGAAGTAAAAATAAATTTTCATTTAGATTTAATAAAAATAAAAAAATAAAAAATTTTAAATTACATTCAGTCATAAATTTTGATGAAATTTACTTTAATGAGAAATATCAAAACATATTATTTTTAAAACAAGGTATAATTAATTCCAAATTCGATAATGAAGGACTTACTGCAGAATTAAAATCAAATTTTGTATTTTCTAATGATTTAAATGCAAATAAAGATTTTAAAAATAATAAATTAGAGCTTTCATTTATCAGTCAAAATATCAACAAAATTAAGATTAAAGGGAATATATCCAATAAGAAAAAATTTTTAGATCCTAAAATTTTTTTAAATCTTACAAATCTAAGTTCAAATATTTTGTCGAAAAAAAAAATTAATATTCAGACAGATACCAACTTTAGATTTGAAATTATAAATAGTAAAATTGAAAATTATCTTTTGAATTCAGAAATATATTTAGATAAATTAGAACTTAATGACCAAATACAAGATGTCCTATATTTTAAAAACATTAAAACCAAATTAACTTTTGGAGACAAATTATTTAAAATAAATCTAAAGAGCAACTATTCATTTTATGATAAAAATCTTAATAAGGAATCAGATAATAATATTATAAATATAGATTTAGATAAAAATGCTTCCAAAATTTCAGATATAAAATTTTTTGTACAATCAGATAACAATTACATAAATATTAAAAAACTAAAAAAATATTTTAAACTTCAAGAACAATATAGTTTTATAGAAGATAACATAATTAAATTAAATTCAAATATTACGGTAAATGCATCACTTGATGATAAATTAAATATTAAAAAAATTTCTGCAAACTCAAATTTAAATTTTGACGATATAAATATTGATTACAAATCAAAGCTTATAAAAAAATATTTGAGTAATTATAATAATAAATTAACGATCAAAAATCCACAAATCTCATTTGAACTATTGAACCAAGATATTAATCTTCAATTGGATGGTAAATATTTATTAAAAGATAAAGAGGATAATTTATTTATAAAGTTTAAAGGAAATAAAAATAACTTCGAATGAGTATAGATGAAATTGATGTAAATTTTTTAAATTATAATGGAGTTAAAAATAATTTTAAAATGAAAAAAAATTTAAATAACTATAATATAATTGGAAGTCATATTGATGGAGAAAAAATAGTTGAGAAATTATTGAAAAATAATAAACAAAACAAAGTTTCTAGTCTCTTTGATAATATTAATGCAACAATAATTCTTGATCTTGAAAAAATATATTTAGAGAAAAATGAATATCTCAAAAAATTTAAAGGTGAATTTGATATTAAAAAAAATAATCTAATTTTAGCTAAAGCTGATGCCCTTTTAGATAATGAAAATAAATTTTCCTATTTTTATAGGACGACACCAAATAATGCAAAAATTACAAATATAGTCATTCAGGAACCAAAGCCATTTATTAATAACTATAAATTTATAAAAGGTTTCGAAGAGGGCGAATTAAAATTAAATTCAACTAAAATTGAAAATATTTCTAGATCAAATCTCAAAATTACAAATTTTAAAGTAAAAGAAGTTCCGATTTTGGCAAAAATTCTAACACTTGCATCACTACAAGGAATTGCAGATCTTTTAACAGGTGAGGGAATTAGATTTGATGAATTTGAAATGGATTTTAAAACTAGAGATAATCTAACTGAAATAGATGAGATGTATGCACTTGGCCCTGCTATTTCAATTATGATGGATGGTTACATTGAAAAGGATAGGTTAACTAGTTTAAGAGGAACTTTAGTGCCAGCTACAACAATAAATAAAACAATCTCTAAAATTCCTCTTATCGGCGATATATTGGTAGGCAGCAAATCTGGTGAAGGAATATTTGGTGTTAGTTTCAAAATAAAAGGTCCACCTAACAATTTAAAAAGTACTGTTAATCCAATTAAAACTCTTACACCAAGATTCATTACCAGAACTCTTGAAAATTTAAAAGGTAATTAGTTTAAAATTTTATAGTGTTTTTTTTTCCCAATTGATAATTTTACAAAATTTTTATTAAAGAATAAATTTGGATCAATTATGTATTTCTCATCTTGAATATTTTTATTATCTATTTTAATTGCATTTGATTTGATTAGCCTTCTTATTTCTGATTTTGAGATGTCGTTTTTAATAAATGAAATTACCTCAACTATGTTTTTTGATAAAATATCTTTTTTAATTTTAATACCAGGAAGATTTTCACCAGTAGAGTTTTCACTGAATGTATTTTTAGCAAGCTTTTCAGACTTCTTAGCTTCTTTTTTGCCATGAAGCATTTCAGTTGCATTATTAGCAAGCAATAATTTTAAGTCATTAATATTTTTATCTTTTAAATTATTTATTTCATCTATAGACAAGTCAGTAAACATTTTTAAAAATTTGAAAACATCACGATCATCAGTATTCCTCCAAAACTGCCAATAATCATAAGGAGATAGCATTTTTTTATTTAACCACACAGCACCTTGTTCAGTTTTACCCATTTTTGTACCTGATGCTAATGTTATCAGTGGAGTAGTTAAACCAAAGGCTTGATTTCCAAGTTCTCTTTTAATTAATTCAACACCATTTACAATACTTAATGATTGTTCTCTTTCTAATCTTAACTTTACACTATCGAAGCTAAGCATTTTATTAATAGTGAAGTGTCTACCTATATCTCTTAAAAATTTAATATAATTAAGCTTTCCTAGCCATTTGTAATTATTAACAAAAATTGGTTTTAGTTCTGGATTTTTTGTTTTAAGAAATATTTTAAACACTTTCTTTATATTGTTAATGTTATTCTCTATCTGTTTTTCTGAAAGAATTTTTCTAGTTTCTTCTTTTCCTGATGGATCGCCAATCCTTGTTGTTCCTCCACCCAAAAGAACAATTGGCCTATGCCCATGTTTTTGTAAAAGCCTTAGGCACATAATCTGTAATAAACTTCCAACATGCAAGCTTGGGGCAGTGCTATCAAATCCTATATATGCATTATTACTTTTACTATTTAATAATTCTGACAATCCTACTTCATCAGTACATTGATAAAAATATCCTCTATCTTTAAATTCTTTTAAAAAATTATTCATAGGTTTATATTGTTACAATATACATATTTTAATAAAAAAAAATAATAATGGAAAAAAACTTTGTAGCATTGGGTTTTATGAGCGGAACATCTGGCGATGGAGTAGATGCCTCTGTTATAAGTTCAAATGGTTTAGATCAGATTAAAATTAAATATAATAGATTCGATCCCTATCCGATTGATCTATCAAAAAAAATTCACAGACTAAGAGAAAATATTAAAGAAATAAGAGATTTATTAAAATACTCAGCTGATATAGAAAAATTAGAGACCGAAATTACTGAGTTTCATACTGATATAGCAATTAAAATATCTAGCAAATTTGATTTTGAAATTATAGGTTTTCACGGGCATACAATTTATCACGACTCTGAAAAAAGGGTTTCAAAACAAATAGGTAAAGGAAGCATCTTATCTAAAAACACAAATAAAACAGTTGTATTTAACTTTAGAGAAAATGACATAAAAAATGGTGGCGAAGGAGCACCTTTATCACCAATATACCATTTAACATTGATAAAATCATTGTTTAATAAAAAAGATGTTAAAATTCCAGTTTCAGTATTAAATATAGGTGGAATTTCAAACATTACCGAAATTGATAAAAATTTTAGTATTACTAGTAGGGATGTTGGTCCAGGAAATTGCTTGATTGACAAATGGATTAGAAAAAATTCTGAATACCTTTTTGATAAAGATGGAGAATTTGCTAAAAAAGGTAAAGTAGATAAGTTTATTTTTAATCAATATATAGAGAATTATTATTATAGTAAAATTAATTCTAAGAGATCATTAGATACAAATGACTTTGATATTTCTTTTGCAAAAGGACTTTCATTAGAAAATGGAGCTGCAACAGTCACCAATATTACTGCTGAACTTATATCAAAGAAAATAGGTATAAGCGATGTTTATCTTTGTGGAGGAGGAAGGAAAAATAAATCTCTTGTTAATTTTTTAAAAGGTAAAGTAAAAAATAATATATTCATGATTGATGATTTAAAAATAGACGGTGACTTTGTAGAGTCACAAGCTTTCGCATTTCTTGCAATAAGATCTTATTTGGGATTGCCTATTTCATTTCCTTATACAACTAATTGTAAAGACCCATCAGTTGGAGGTATAATTGTAAATAATTCTTAGTTAATAAAGAGCTGTCTCTTTTTTAATATATTTATTTAAAGATTTTATTAAAGCCTCATCATTTTTTGAAAAAAAATGATTTGCATCTTGAATTGAGGTAAATTCAACCTTAATACCCTTTTGTTCACTAAGCCTTTTATTTAACTCATTAATATGCTCGACTGGAACCAATTCATCTTTCTTACCATATATCATTGTACCAGATGTAGGGCATGGTGATAAAAAAGAAAAATCGTAAACATTTGGCTGTGGAGAAACTACAACAAATCTATTTATTTCTGGCCTTCGCATCAGTAATTGCATTGCAATTAAAGAACCAAAAGAAAATCCAGATATCCAACACTGTGAATTATCAAAATTTTCTCTCTCTAACCAATCTAATGCTGCTGCAGCATCTGCAAGCTCTCCTTGTCCATTATCAAATTCTCCATCGCTTTTTCCAACTCCCCTAAAATTTACTCTACAAACTGAAAAATCGTTATCAACAAAAGTTTGAAAAATATCTACAACAATTTTGTTATTCATCGTTCCACCATATTGTGGGTGTGGGTGTAAAACTAATGCTACAGGAGAAGTATTTTTTTTACTTTTAAAATACTTTGCTTCTAACCTTCCAGCTGGACCAGGTATAAAAATTTCTACAATTTTATTATCAACTGCTGCCATTGATTATTAATCTCAAAAAAAATAAAGTTTTTTCTATCAAAAATGAGTGACAAAATGCAAGTTTTAAAACGTTATTTAATCTTGACTAAATTAGTCGGGTATATATAAGTCCCGTGAATTGCGGAAAATATGAAATTATCAAGTAAGGGTAGATACGCTGTAATGGCTCTAGCGGATCTAGCTAAATTTAATTTAGATGAGCCTGTATCACTAAGAGATATATCTTTAAGGCAAGGTATTTCGCTTGTCTACTTAGAGCAGCTATTTTCAAAATTAAAAAAAAATAAAATAGTAACAAGTGTTAGAGGAAATAAAGGAGGTTATATTCTTTCTAAGCAAGCTTCTGAGATAAAAATTTCAGACGTATTTATTGCAGTTGATGAAAAAGTAAAAACTATTGGATGTGAAAAACATTTGGAGAGTGGATGCAATGGAAAATCATCAAAATGTATTACACACGATCTTTGGGATGAATTAGAGGATTACATAAATAACTTTTTTCAGAAAAAAACATTGAATGATTTAATTAATAAAAAAATATCAAATAGATTATGAGAGATAAACAAGTACAAGATTTAAAAGAATATAAATACGGTTTTTCAACCGATATCGATACTATAAAGGCACCCAAAGGACTTAGTGAGGATGTAATTAAATTTATATCAAATATAAAAAAAGAACCTAAATGGTTACTTGAATGGAGATTAAAAGCTTATAATAGATTAAAAGTTTTGAAAGAGCCAGATTGGCAGAAACCGAAATATCCAAAGATTAATTACCAAGATTTGTATTATTATTCAGCTCCAAAAAGTTTTAAAGAAAAACCAAAAAATTTAGACGAATTAGACCCTAAGTTACTTGAAACTTATAAAAAATTAGGAATACCTTTACAGGAACAAAAGAGATTAAATGGAATCGCGGTTGACGCTGTCTTTGACTCTGTTTCAGTTGCAACAACATTTAAAGATACTTTAACAAAACAAGGAATAATTTTCTGTTCGATTTCTGAAGCAATTCAAAAACACCCTGACCTAGTAAAAAAATATCTTGGATCTGTAATTCCTATTACTGATCACTTTTTTGCAACTTTAAATTCTGCTGTATTTACAGATGGGTCATTTGTATATGTTCCCCCAGGCGTAAGGTGTCCTATGGAACTTTCCACATACTTTAGAATAAATGCTTCTGATACAGGACAATTTGAAAGAACTTTAATTATAGCAGATAAAGGTAGTTATGTAAGTTATTTAGAAGGGTGCACCGCACCCATGAGAGACGAAAATCAGCTACATGCTGCAAACGTTGAACTAGTTGCTTTAGATGATGCAGAAATTAAATACTCAACAGTTCAAAATTGGTATCCAGGAGATAAAGATGGCAAAGGTGGAATATATAATTTTGTTACAAAGAGAGGTATTTGCCAAGGAAAAAATTCTAAAATTTCTTGGACTCAAGTTGAAACTGGATCAGCGATAACATGGAAATATCCAAGCTGTATTTTAAAAGGAGATAATTCTATTGGTGAGTTTTACTCAATAGCCATAACCAATAATCACCAAAAAGCAGACACAGGAACTAAAATGGTCCACATTGGAAAAAACACAAAAAGTAAGATTATCTCGAAGGGGATAAGCGCTGGGTTTTCAGATATGACCTATAGAGGTTTCAAACATTGCTCATGAAGCGACAACATCTAAAATTAGTGAAGATCAGCTACATTATTGTCAACAAAGAGGTTTAAATAGTGAGGATGCAGTTGGTTTAATTGTGAATGGATTTTGTAAAGAGGTTTTACAGCAACTTCCCATGGAGTTTGCCGTTGAAGCACAAAAATTGGTTGGAATAAGTTTAGAAGGAAGCGTTGGTTAAATGCTTAAAATAAATAATTTAAATGCTAAAGTTGATGATAAATCTATTTTAAATGGATTCTCTCTTAATATAAATCCAGGTGAAGTTCATGCGATAATGGGCCCAAATGGCTCTGGTAAGAGTACATTATCAAATATCTTATCAGGAAAAAAAGGTTACGATGTTTCTGGTGAAATATTATTTGAAGATAATAATTTATTTGAACTTGAAACCGAAGAGAGGGCACATAAAGGAATATTTTTAGCATTTCAATATCCTTTAGAAATCCCTGGAGTGAATACAAACATATTTTTAAAAACTTCATTAAATGCTGTAAGAAAAGCAAGAGGAGAAAAGGAACTTGATGCTATTGAGTTTCTTAAATTAGTAAAAAAAAAAGCTAAAGATTTAAAATTCGATGAAGAAAAATTAAATAGACAATTAAATGTTGGTTTTTCTGGAGGAGAAAAGAAAAAGAATGAAATTTTGCAGATGACTATATTAAATCCGAAACTTTCAATTCTTGATGAGACTGATTCAGGTTTAGATATCGATGCACTTCGTATTGTTGCTAATGGTGTAAATTCTTTAAGAAAAGACAATAATTCTTTTCTTATAATAACACATTACCAAAGATTACTCGATTACATAAAACCAGATTTTGTACATGTCCTTATGAATGGAAAAATTGTTAAGTCTGGAGGTGCAGAGTTAGCTGTTGAATTAGAAAAGAAAGGTTACAAAAGTTTTAGTTAAATGGAAAAACAATTAAGAACAGATTTTAAAAAAATAATTGATAGCTCTAATTTTTCTGAAAAAGAAATTATTACAAAAGAAAAGTATTTGAATAAATTTATTCAAAATGGTTTTCCAGGTAAAAAAAATGAAGACTGGAAGTTTTTAGACCTAAATCAAGCTATTAAATCAAATATTGAGAATTTAGATTATTTTAATGAAAATTTACCAAATGAGGTAGATCCTAAAATATATGTAGATGGTCTAGAGCATAATAAAATTGTCTTTATTAATGGAAGAATAGAGAAAATAGATTTCAAATATGAAGAAAGTGATAAATTAGAAGTTATTGATAAATTTGACAGTAAGAGTTTACTTAATGATGTAAATTCGCTTGTTGATTTAAACTCAGCATTAACAAATAGATATTATAAAATTCAGGTAAAAGAACACTATACTGTAAAAAAACCAGTAATTATATACAGTTTAACAACAAGTAAAATTAGTTCAAAAAATATTAATATCAGATTGGACTTTGATTTAGAAACTAACTCAGCTCTTAAAATAATAGATTATTCAATCGATAAATCTGAGAATAATTTTGTAAATATTGTTTATAATTTTAATTTAGAAAAAGATGCAATTCTTAAGAATTACAAATTAGATAAAGAAGAAAATAATAATATTAAATACTCATATAATAATATTAATCTAGATACTAACAGTGTTGCAGAAAATTTTATCTTATCACTAGGTTCCAGTTTTATAAAAAATGAAATTAATTGTAATTTGAATGGCAAATACTCTTCAGCATTTGTAAATGGTATATTCAATTTAGATAATAATAAAAATCATGAAATCAGAACATCTATCAACCATTTAAATGAGAATACTAAAAGTTATCAATTAATAAAAAGCGTTTTGGGAGAAAATACAAAGTCAGCATATCAAGGGAAAATATTTGTTAAATCTAATGCACAAAAAACTGATGGATATCAATTAAGTAAAGCAATTTTATTAAGTGATAATTCAGAGTTTAATGCAAAGCCAGAATTAGAAATTTATGCAGATGATGTAAAATGTTCACATGGATCTGCCTCTGGAAGTTTAAATCAAGACTCTATTTTTTATCTAATGTCTAGAGGTCTTAATTATAAAGAAGCAAAAGAACTTTTAATAAATGGTTTCTTATTGGATGTTGTTGAAAAAATTACTGATAATGAAATTAAAAGTTTAATTAAAAATATTATGGGATTGAAAGAATGAATATAGACCAAATTAAAAAAGAATTTCCTATTTTTGATAATAAAGTACAAAATAATGATCTTGTTTATCTAGACAGCGCAAATTCCTCTCAAAAACCAAGAATAGTAATTGATAGAATATATGATTTTTATTCTAAGGAATTTTCAAATGTTGGTAGAAGCGTTCATTATTT
>LULI01000041.1_pt1 | contig 52906 bp, 88 predicted proteins | sample 728191 | NCBI WGS metagenome assembly LULI01 (sample SAMN03860293, study PRJNA289734) | marine metagenome | biome: seawater column; feature: ocean; material: water; isolation source: Red Sea water column Station 169 - depth 50m | place: Saudi Arabia: Red Sea | collected 2011-10-15 | depth 50 m | reverse complement strand
ATCTTATGATTCATCTGAAAATACTTTAAGACTTGGCGTTCAAGGTGATGAATCAACGATAACTTTAAATACTTCATCACAAGCTTTATTTGCTGGTGGCAGTGCATCTGACCCCTCAATTTCATTTAGTGGCGATGATGATACAGGTTTATATAATGGGGGTGTCGGTGCTATTACATTTATGTCTCAAGGCAATAGAGTGCTTGAATTACAATCTACATTAAGAGCAGAATTTAGTGGAGACATTAGATTAGTAGGCGATGATGACAAAATTGAATTTAATACAAGTGGTGCAAGTGGTCACCCAGCAATTTCAATGGACTCAAATGCTGCATTTAGTTTTTTAAATACATCTGGTGGTGCAAATCTAAAAATAGCTAATGATGGAACACTTTCAATGGGTAGTATGGGAACTAATAATGACGGCTTTGAAGCTATTGCAAATAGTTCTGTAGGTGGTTTGCTATCATTAAGCTCAAGCACAGAAACAGACCAAGAAAGAATGAGATTTTTTAATGGTAATGGAAAAGTTGGAACTATTAAAACAAATGGAACTGCTACATCTTTTAACACAAGCTCAGATTATAGATTAAAAGAAAATGAAGTTCCTATATCTGATGGCTTAAAAAGGCTAAATAAATTAAAACCATACAAATTTAATTTCAAAAATAATAAAGATAATATTGTAGATGGATTTTTTGCACATGAAGTGCAAGAATTTATACCTAATGCAGTTTCTGGTGTAAAAGATGGGGAAGAAATGCAACAGATAGACCATTCAAAGTTAGTGCCTTTGCTTGTAGCATCTATTCAAGAGCTATCAGCAAAAGTTACAGAATTAGAAGAGAGATGTAACTGTGAATGAAAAGATTAAAAAATTTACTTACAGATTTGATAGCTTTTTTAATGGTGTGTTTATTACTGCTTTGCTTGTTTGTGTATTCTCTTGGGCTTGTAATGAATATTACTTTGGTAAAAGTGAAGAAGAAATTTCAAAAGAAATAATGAGATCTGCTTTCGAAACAGATTCATTATTGGGTGAAATAAAAATGCTGCTTGGAGATAGTAGCGTAATTAATAAATAAAAGGAGTCAATAATGGCAAAAGAAAAACAAAAAGAACAAAAGCCAGTTTTGAATCTTGATGGCGAAGAGCATGAAATAGATTCAATGAGCGATGAACAGAAAGTTATGATTAATCATATAGCTGATTTGGATAGAAAGATTAACACAACTCAATTCAATCTTCAACAATTGCAGTTTGGAAAATCTGCTTTTGTAAATGCTCTCAAGGAATCTTTAACAAAGGAAGAAGAGAAGTAAATTGGGAATAGACAATTTTACCGAGATTGGTTTCGCTGGTTTAGCAGCTGGAATTTTGTGGATGACTTTTCGTTGGATGACAATGGAATTAAATAAGAAGATTGATGATCTGCAAAACATTATAATAAAATTAATTGATGCTAAAAATATAATGGTTGATAAGTTTCAAGAATTAAATGACGAAATAACTGATCAATTAAATTATATCGAAGCTAAGCTCGGTAATGGTCGAGGATCAAAACAAAGACGAAGGTCTGGAAAATAAAGGAAATATCATGGGAAAAGAAATAGCTAAATGGATGCAAGTTAAAGAAAATAGAGAAATGTTAAGAGATGCTTTAAATCGTGAAGTAAATATTCCAATAATAGATGAAAATTTAGAAGAAAAAGTTTTTGGAACTATGCTCGATGTAATTGCAAAAGTAATGGAATCTGCATTTAATGATTAACTTACCCCAAATTAAACAACTAATTGATCAAGTATTATTTGAGATGGGCGATAGATTTTATGGTCAACATGCTTCAGATTTAATATTTGAAACAGGATTAGTTGAGTCAAGATTTGAATATTTAAAGCAGCTTGGAGATGGTCCAGCCAGAAGTTTTTTTCAGATTGAACCAGAAACAGCAGTTGATAATGTCGCAAACTACCTATCATATAGGGAGCTTGATGCGGTCAAAATAGCAGATGCTACAAAGACGCATTTATCAGATTGGCAAAGCGAAAGCTTAATTCATTGGACAGAATTACTAGAATATAATATTGCTTGTGCAATCGCTCATTGCCGATTAAAGTATTGGAGAGTACCAGAAAAACTTCCAACAACTAGGGAAAGCAGAGCATCTTATTGGAAAAAATATTATAATAGTGGCAAAGGGAAGGGCTCTGAATCTCATTATTTAGAGATGATCTCTCATTATGATAAATAAAACTGCAATAGTTATTCCAGATCAACATTTTCCATTGCATGATCAATCAGCTGTTAATTGTGCTTTAGAAATAATAAGAATTGCCAAACCAGATATATTTATAAATCTTGGAGATGTTGGCGAATGGGAGTCTGTTTCAGCTTGGCGATGGCGAGATAAAAAACAACCGCCATTAGAATATCAACTGCCAATAATTGACGAAGAAATAGAGCAAGTAAATCATGGTATTGATCAATTTGATAAAGTATTGGATGAAATGAAAGTTAGCGAAAGACATATTTGCGAAGGTAATCATGATTTCTGGCTTAATAATTTTTCTGAAAAATACCCATACTTAAAAGAATATACATTTCGAAAGGCTTGTCATTGGGATGCAAGGGGATACAATTTTCACTCAATGAATAAACCTCTTAGAATTGGTAAACTTTCTTTTATACATGGAGCTTACGTAACAATTAATCATGCTAAAAAACATGCGGAGGTTTATGGAAATCTTGTTTATGGTCATACTCACGATGTCACTTCTTCAGCAATTGGAAGATTAGATGGAACGGTAAAGGCTTGGAGTTTAGGTAATTTAAAAAATATGTCCAGAGAAAAAAATCAATGGCTGAAAGGAAAGATGCACAATTGGCAACATGCGGTTGGATATATCACATGGTTTAAAGATAATAATTTTAGAGTAGAAGTTATTGATATTGTAAATGGCAAAACTGCTTTTAGAGGAGAATTTATAGATGGAAGATAATTACATAGATAATTTAAATACTTTAAGAAAGCTTGCACATGAAATAAAATCATTAGATTTACTTGATCCTTCAAGCGACACAGTTTTAAAAATAACAGAAATAATTCAAAGGTGTAAAATAATTCCAGAATTAGAAATGGTAGATTATAACCCTTTTGAATTTAAAGAGGAAGCTATGGCATGACAACTTATTTAGAATCACTTTGTACGCATGAGGATATGCAATCTATTTTACCTTCACTTGGAGAGTATAATAGAAATACAATCTTAACTACTTGGTCAATCCATTCTGGCGATGTTTACAAATCAACAAGCTCTGGCAGAGTGGATGTTTTATATCGAGATGGCAATGAGCTTACGAGCGTAAATGATCTTGCATCTGTGGATTCAGATGGAAAATATTTTTATGATAGTTCAGCGGATATAGTCTATCTTCAAAGTTCTGCAAATCCGCAAACAAGCCATACCATTGAAACTGGAAAAGATTTTACAGATTCAGTTAATGAAGCAATACATAGAGCAAGCGAAATAACAAGAAGCATTGTATCAAAACCTATTTATAAAAAAGTTGGTGTAGGCTATCAAGGAGAATCAACTAGAAATTATGATCAAGTTATAATTCTCAGTACGGCAGCGATAGCAGTTGCATTAATGGTTAGACCTTTTGATTCTGAATTAGCGGATGAAATAGAAGAACGCTATAATACAGAAGATGAACCTAGAGGAATGTTGCAACTCGTAAGAGATGGTTTTATTAAGCTACACCATGAATTTTCGCAAGATAGATCGCAAGGACTAATCACGCCTGTTAATATAAATGCAAATACAACAGGCGGCATTGTAGATATACAAGGCGATCCAAGCCATACTGATATTGTACGAATCGAAATAACAACAGGCGGAACCTTATCCTATGGTACAGAATCTTCAATCAAATATAAAGTATTAGCTGGGAATAACGATGGTATTCAAACAACTGAAGTTGTAAATGGAGAAACATTAACAGGCGGATATGATACTCTTGCCTATGGTACAAGATTTAAAGGATCGCAAGGAGTTTATACATCTGGAGATTATTGGTTTGTGGATATGGTGTCTGGAATACCAGAAACACAGAATCCAATTAAAACAACAATAGCTAAGAGATATTAATGGCAACAACATTTAAACCGAATCATAGAAGAGTCATGGATGCTTTAACTGATTTAATACAAACAGAGTATAGCGGTACTCCAGTTGTATTTGATGATCCATCAAGATTCAGATCAAGATCACCTCAGTTTTTTAGTTTGATAGCTGGAGAATCTACAATGGTTCAGAATTATGCTGGTGGTTCATTAAGAGAATATCAAGTTTTTATTAGGTATTATTTAAGAAAGCCAAGGTTAATTAATTATAGGCAAAATATATTTGAATACATGGCAGATAGGGGCGAAAGATTAATAAGGCTTTTAAATAATAATGTAAAATATGAAGATAGCGTAAATACCTTTACAGAGTTAGATACAACTTTCGGAACACTAGCCGATACATTTTCAAGTATTGTAACATACAGATGGCACAATGGCAGAATATCAGATATAAATTACGATCCTTCAAGAAGTGCATCTGAAGACAGAAGAGATTTACAAATTTTCGAAGCTAATTTTTTATGTAACGTAATGGAGCTTACCAATGATTAAATTTAAAAAAGGTAAAAATTTTGAAAAGATTACTTCCGCAATGGACTATTTCCGTCTTGGTAAAAAGTCTTGGGAGCAATTAAAAAAAGGTGAATCAGTAGAGCTTGATCCTAAAAAGGAATTAATAAACAAAGGCTATCTGATCGAAGACAAACAAGAAAAGAAAGAAGGTAAATAAAAATGGCAGAGGTATATTCTGGACATAAATACACCCTCCTCTTAGGTCGTCAAACTGATGCGTCAACGCCTGTTGCAATGGGAACCGCACAAACTGCTGCTGGGGAATTTGTAACTCTTGATGTAAATTCAATTTCTGATATTGATTTTACAGGAGGATTAGTTACTGATAGAACACTAAGGACAGGGCAACAAGTCAAAAAGCTAACTGATCATTTTGTTAGCGAAAAAGGTGCCACAAAAACATTTAGTTTTGAATGGGTTTGTTCACACAAAGAAGGGGTTCAAATTTTATTAGAATTAATTTCTGATGGAGATGTTGCGACACCTTACACAATTTTAGGAAATCACGAACCAGCAACTTATAGCTCTGGAGCTACAACTGGTGCTTTGGCAACTATTGTATTATTAAATACTGATTCAAATGCAGCAGCTGGTCAGCACAGAGTAATGCAAGATGCAGCTTTAACAAACTTAAGCTTTAGCATGGATGCTGGAACATCTGGCGGAAGATTAATAGCTAGTGCAACTTTTATGACAGGACACACCGTTACAACAAGTTCAAGCCAAACTGCTTCTGGAGCACAAACCACTTTTGTTAAGACTTTATTTGATCATACAACAAAAACCATAGATAGTATTAATTGTATTGTTAATTCTTTTAGCATTGAAATAACAAATCCTTGTGTAAGGGTTGGGTATGATGCCAATGGGGATGCCCAAGCATATTCAAGAGCTGGAGAAAAAACAGTTACTGGAACCATGAATGTTCTATATGATGAAAATACAGATGCTTTACTAGCAACAGTTCTTCAAAATCCAGCAACAACAGCTGGGGCAGTAGCTCCAATTCTATTTGCTGATGCAGCAATAGGCTCTGGCGATATTGGTTTTTCAATACCTCAAGCAGTTTTAACTAGCCACAATCTAAACATGGAAGGCGGAGAAGAAGGAATGTTTGTTGAAGTCGGATATGAAGGAACTGCAAATGGCTCTGAAAAGCTTTACGAAATAGACATTAGTCCCTCATAGGAGTAAATGATGAAAATTGAATTGCTTAATAAACAATATGAAATAAAAGAAATAAGTTATAAAGAGCGAAGAAAGATTTATCAATTAAATGTAAAAGCTTTTTGGGATAATAAAATAAATCCAGATTTGTATTATGAAGCCTTGGATAAATGTTTTGAATTATCTGGCTTATCAGAAAAAGATTTAGAGTCTTTATCTATGCCAGAGATTGATCAACTATTACAGAAGATTTTAAGTGCATATTTGGGAATAGAAAAAAAAGAAAATGGGGTTTGAGTTTTTTTGTCTGGGCAAAACAATATAAGCTGGAACCGATTGATATATTTGCCAATTTTCCTTATTCCGCTCAAGCCCCTATTTCTGGAAAATATATTGAATTTAAAAGTGTAAATGATATTTGGGTTGAAGTAGAAAACATTTCTTTAATAGCAGAAAAAAGCACAAAGAGAAGTATTGGTAGGATGCTATTTGAATTAGTTCCGCTATTTGCAAATCCAAATTATTTGATTGAAGAATGGATGTCTGATACTTATAATGAATTTTATTGGATTAAAAATTGGAATGTATCAGCTGGTAATTTAGATGATATATCAGCAGATAGATTAGATTGTTGGACAATCATTGAAAATGAATTAAAAGAGATAGAGAAAAAAGAAAATTATGGCAGCAAAAAGAATATTTGATATTTTATTTAGGCTCAAAGGGGCTAACTCTGCGAAAGCTGGGATAGGTGATCTTGCTGGTGCTATTGGTACCTTTACAAAAAGAACCGCATTAGCTGGTGCTGGATTAGCTGCTTTATCTGTAAAACTAGCTGGAGATTTTCAAAAGAATCTAAAAGAAATTTCAACTCTTATCGGCAGAACTTCCGAGAGAGATATGAAAAATATGAGCCAAGAGTTAAGGAATCTTTCCGCTGCTTCTGGCTTAGCATTAGGTTCTTTAGCTCGTGCAAAGTACGATGTAGTATCTGCTGGATTTGCTGATGCTTCGGAATCTGCACAAATACTCGCTGCATCTACAAAGTTAGCTGTTGGCGGTGTTACATCCGCAGCTGCCGCAGCTGATATTTTAACAACATCTTTGAATTCTTTTGGTCTTTCATCTGGATCAGCTAATGAAGTAAGCGATACTTTATTTACAACTGTTCGATTAGGTAAGACTACAATGGATGAATTATCAGTTACACTTGGAAGAGTTCTTCCTGTTGCAAATGCTGCTGGTTTATCGCTAGATGATGTTGGAGCAGCAACCGCATCATTAACAGCTGGTGGTCTTGGAACCGCAGAAGCTACAACTGCATTAAGAGGAGCCATTGTTGCTTTGACTGCACCAACTGATGCGGCAAAGAAAAAACTTAAAGAAGCTGGAAAAGAAGCAGTATTTTTTGAAGATGGCTCTCTTGATCTGCTTTCTACAATAAAACAATTCGAAGGACTTGATCCAGAATCATTAAGAAAATTTATTCCAGATATAAATGCTAGTGTAGCGGTTTCTTCTTTAGCAAATAATGTTCAAGGATTAGCGGATAATCTTGAGGCATTTGAGCAAAAGACAGGTGCAACAGATAAAGCATTTACAACAATGACAGATGATTTTAATACACAAGTTGGAATGCTTAGAAACTCATTCCAAAATATATTTATTGAAATCGGAGATATAATTATTGATGCAATTCTTCCAAGTATCAAATCAGCAAATGAAGCTTTGCAAACTTTAGGCGAGGTTGGATTTGATGTCGTAGCTCAAAGGATTTTTAATAATTTTGATAATATTGGAGATATTGCAGCTGAAGCGGTTGGTATCCTTGGCGATAGGCTTGGAATTATTGGGCAACAAATATTTATGAAACTTCCTTTCTTCTTTGGCGGACCAAGCGATAAAGAAGCTCTTCAAAACATAGATAATTTTAAATCTAGTATTACGGAAAGAATGGCAACTATAAGGCAAGAAATTGTTGATGTTGCAACTGATGTTACCGCACCAGATCCATTAGAAGCAATATTTGGTGATGTAGATGATTTTAGAATGACCATTGAAGCTTTGCCAGAGGTTAAAATATTTGATCCAGAAGAAATGCAAAATGATGCACAAATTGTTAATACATTAGTTGAGGAAACAAAAGCTGAAGCAGATGCAGCAGCAACTGCATTTGCTAAGATGCAAACAGAACAAAGTGCATTATCTGATGCAAATATTAAATCACTTCAAGCAACTGCTAAAGCTGCGGCATTAAATGCTACCTCTGCGGAAGATGCGATGGAAAGAGTAGTAAGGGCAGCATTTGCTGAAGCTGTGGCTAGGCAAATAGCAAAATATATTTCAATAGTACCGCCTCCATTTAATCTTGCTCTTGCTGCTGGAGCTGGTGCTGCATTATCAAGTATATTTGATCAAGGGATGGCACAAGTAAGGAAGTTAAAATTTGCACAATATGGAATGGATGAAATGGTAAGCAAGCCAACATTAATCATGGCTGGAGAAGCTGGACCAGAAAGAGTTCAAGTTACACCAGCGGATCGTCCAGCATCACAACAAACTAATGGATTAACTATTAATTTTCTTGGACCAGTTACAAATAGAGAATTTGTTAGAGATGAAATTATTCCAGAAATAAATCGTGTTCAAAAACTTGGTTTAGCCTAATGGCATTAAGTCAAGGATCATGGAGCCCAACCTCTGGCATGAGGGAGAATTGGCTGGTGCAAGTTTACAAAACAGATGAATCAGCATTTCAAGCATATTCATTCTTTGATCAAACCGTTAACTCAGTTGCTTATTCTGGTATAATACTAAATAACCCCTCTATTAGGGAAAGTATAAATATTTTTGATTCCAGATCATCAACATCAAATTTATCAATTACAATAAGCAATCATGGTTCAGAGTCAGATGATTTATTATTTGGTTCTAATTATTATTTAAATGGAGATGTAAAAATATTTTCAAATCTACAATCTGGAACAATATCTAATTTTGATAACATTCCACAAATTTATTTTGGTAGGCTAGAATCATTACAACATAATGAATCAAGTGTTACTCTGAATATTGTAGCTCGTAGACCATGGGATAATATTGTAGTTCCTAATACCTATTCAGCTGAGAAAGTATTGGCTCCTTTAGTATATGGAGACTATACAGGGAATAGCTCTGAATTTCCAAAAACAGGAACAGATAATTGGTATCCAGCACCATTTACAAATAGCGATTCTAATGGAGCAAATTATGTTATAGGAACTACCGCTGCTACATCGCTTAACCCCTCAAAGTATTTAAAAAACTATGATGGATTCGTTCCTTACTTTGGCAATCCTTCAAATAGCAGAACTGTTTCTGGAGTAGAGGTTGTTGAAATTGATCAAAGAGGTTTATACACAACACAACTTTCCCCAAATGCTAATTCTCAATCTTCATCTGGATCAGATATAACAGAAACAAATATGGCGAATATTTATGATCAAGACGATTCTACATTTGGAACTGTTTCTATTGATGCTATACTTGGGGGAGCTGGATCGGTAAATCAAACTCATGTTGAATCTTTTACTATTCCACAAACTGGAGAAAATTCTCTTATAAATTTAGAATATCAAGTAACCCAATTAAATCAAACTGGAACTATGTCTAATGGTGCGGTACAAATTCAAATACAAACATCTGGCGGTAATAGTTCAACAGTTACCAAAACAGCAGTCATGGGATCAAAAGCTACATTACAATTTTCTGTAAGTTCTGCGGTTACAACAATAAATGTAAGTTTACAATTTACAGGCTCCGCAAGTGGCTCTGGTGCTTTATCTATGGATGTAAAATTGTTTGAATTATTTGCACCAGAAAATAAATCAGATGATGAAGTTGGATTAGTTTATGTTGAAGCGGATGGATTGCCTAAAAGCTATTCTTCTGGAACAGCAACTAAGATGCATGAATTCCATCGTGATTTATTACAAAGATTTCTTGGATTTACAAATATTGATACAACAAGTTTTAACGCATTAGATACTGATAGGGCTTGGACAGGAAGATATTGGCAGCTAGAACAAAAACCTATAAAGCAAATTTTAGATCAGATGGCTTTTGAGGGCGGCTTTGTCTATACGTATTCAGCAACAGGAACTATTAAATATATTCATGTTAAAAATTCTTACTCATCGCAAGATCATTCTAATTTAGATAAAAATGATGTAGCTAATGTTCAAATATCTCACACCCCTGTCGGATCATTAATAACAGATATGGTTGTAAACTATGATAAGCATCCAGCTAAAAATGTTTACAGAAGCCAAGCCACCGCTACAAATTCAACAATCAGATCAAATTATAATATTGCATCTAATGAATCAAAGCATACTTTTAATTTAGATATGCTTGTAACTGGTCAAGGTGCAGATATAGATGTAAGTGACGATGATCCAAATGATGGTTTTATAAATTATTATGGGAATCTTAGAATTAATCCAAGAGTTATAATTAGATGCGATATTGTAAATCCAGCATTTTTCGATATGGAGCTTGGCGATATAGTTACTATTGGAACCATGATTCCAGCTAAATCTTTTAACAAATCTTTTTCATCAAGGCATTTTATGATAACAGGGCTTACAAGAAGTTCTGGAAGATTAAGTATTGAAATGCTAGATGTAACTAAAAACTCTTAGAGGTAATATGTCAATCAGCACAATTGGTTTTTCTACTGCATCAAATGGATCGGATAAAGCCACATACACACCAAGTCGAAATCCTAACATCGGAGTAACATACGGAACTAATTATGAGGGCATTGTAACAAATCAAGCTATTGGTGGAGAAACTTATACAATAGAAAGATTTGGTAAGAGAAGATATTATACAATGACTTTCTCATTTTTAGATAGCACAGATGAGGGCAAACTACAAGCTTTGATTGATCAAGCAGATGGGAAAAAGAATAGTTTTTATTATTCGCCAGATGATTTCTCAACTTCGGTGCTTGTTCGATTTGATCAAGACAGCTTTGCTTTTGAAGAAGTTGCTAATGGTGCAACCAGTATTACCTTTACAATGGTCGAGCAGTTATAGTTTAAGGCTTATAATCGCCTGTTTATGGCGGTTTTTTATTTTATTCGGCTCAATGTATGCCTCTATAGATTCCCCCCTTTATTCTCGGTAAAAATTTTTTTTTAAAAAACCCTTGCATTATGCCAAATATGTTATAATTTTATACCAACAAAGAGATCATGGAGGTAAAAAATGAACTCAAGAAAACTAAAATCAATCTCAAAATCTGGCAAGTTATGGCTAGAAAATAAACAGTATAATCAGCTAATTAAAGCTCAAGTTGCTTTGGAAAACTTAATTAATGATTATTGTGATATTAGGGACAATCATAAGCCAGGCGTTTTTTCTTATAACTTAGCACAAGAAAATATTCATTCAATTCATAAAAAAATTGATGAAATACAAGAAAAAAAAGATAGAATCGTAAGTTTGTATTCACAATTAGCAGTTGAAGAAACACTTGCTGACGAAATCCTTAAGGAGGTAGGCAATGGATAAATCATATAATGGTTATTCAAATTGGGAAACATGGAATTACATGTTGTGGATCAATAACAACGAAAAGCTTCACAATCTTGTAATGAGCAATTACAAGACATTAGTCAATAGAGAGTTCAGAAAGAAATGGCTAGTTGGAGTTGCTGAGAATTGTGTTGGTACTGAACTTATGTCAGACCTTAAAAAATCAGATATTAAAAATATTAATTTTGAAGAAATCATTGATCACATCAATGACCACTTAAATCTAATCCCAGAGAGAGGTTAAAATGCAAATCGAATATTACAATTCAGCAATGTGGAAATGGATGATTAAAAATATGAAAAAAGAGCATGGCTTTTATAATGAATCAGAATGTGTAGAAATGATTTCAATACTCAAAAAGCATCGCAAAGTAGCAAAAGCTGGATTTTTTTCTCTAAAAAGTAAATCTGATTCAAAAAGTGTAATTGATCAATTAAAGTTTTATGTTGAAAAAATGATCGATATTAATAAAAAAATAAGCTTTTTAGAAAATGAAATAATTCACATACGTAATGTAGAAATTCATAAAAAGATGATTAAGTATGAATTTCTTAACATTGCTAACGGAAAGAGAGCTTAAAATTATGAATCCATATTTATTTTGGCTTATAGTCGCAATACTTGTATTATTCTTTCAAATGTTAAGTAAGATAATAAATCTTAAGCACCAAGTAGATTTCTGGAAAGATAATGCCATGATAGCAACAGAAAAATACAACCAGCTATTGGTAAAGAAATCAATGACGAAGGCGATCCAAAGGCTAGAGAGAATAGCAACAAAAGCACAATGATCGCAAAAGGAGGTAAACTAATATTAGGGGGGCAAGTGATCTCTCTCCGCAAATCCAGACTTTACCTCCGTCTGGATGCCCCCCATTTAAAAAGGAGATTCTAATGGAAATAATCAAAGAAGAAAATGGATCAATAACTTTAAGGATCAATAGACCAGAGAATATGTCAAAGCAAAGATTCTTAACTATAGCAGCAAGGCTTGAAAAGCTACTTGATCAGCTTGGAGCAAAGATTCGTGTCAAATAGCGTTTACTATGCTGTTGACGTTTTAGTTGGCGAAGGTATGGTTACCTATACCGATGAAGATTTTGTGGCGTTAATACAGCAAATAGAAGCACTAATAGATACTCATGGAGAGGATGCAAGTATTCTGAGAGCAACAGGATACTTCAATAAGGGCGAATCAACAGATATTAAATTAAAAGTAATTAATACACTACAACAAAGGAGGTCGTAATGCCTGTTAATATAAAAGGTAAAAGCTACACTATGGTCGGAGAAAGAGTTAAGCAAGCTCACGAAGATCACAATGGAGAAGTAGAAATAGATACAAATATATTTGAACTAACTAATGAAAGGGTAATCTTTAGAGCTGAATTAAAGATTAATGGAAAACTCTTTACAGGACATGCTCTTGAGATTTTTGGTTCTAATATGATTAACACCACTTCAGCACTTGAAAACTGCGAAACATCCGCAATAGGTAGAGCATTAGCAGCTGCTGGTTATAGTGGCTCTGAATATTGTTCAGCGGATGAGCTAACAAATGCTTTGATCAATCAAGAGGTAAGAAGCAAAGATGAAACAAAGGAACCAACAGAAAAGCAAAAAAACCTCTTATGGGATTTAGTTAAAAAAATAACTGATGAAGAAATTAAAAAAGAATGGATTATTAAAGGGCAGAATGAAAAAGACAGATTTAAATTTTCTATCTTAATACAAGATTTAAAAAAGGAGCTTGGATTAAATGGCTTCCCAGCAACCTAAAGGTAATTTTTTAGTTAACAATTTTGCTAATGATCTTAGTCTACGTCATTACAATAAGCCGATAGATTCGTTAAAAGATTATCAGAAAAAAGAAATAATTCTCATGTCAGAGCAAAGACTATTTGAAATATTTAAAGAAGATGATCTTATTTGGCTTTGCGTAGGAATTAGAAAGGGTAAAAAATGAAAAGAAAAAATAAATCAAGAAATCAAGTTTCAAGAAAATTTAAGCAAAAAAAAATGAAAGAATACGAAAGAGAAGAATGTATTAAAGAAGCGATTTACGAAATTTATAATATTGCCGCTACAGATAGAGATGCTTTTAATAGGATTTTTGATTTTACAAATCATATGCAGCGTTGTATTGATGAATCACAGAAACATTTTAAAAAAGATTATTTTAAATTAAATAAAGACGATAAAATGAGAATTTTTGCAATAGCTACTGATCTAGTAAAGATAACAGGTTCAGAATGGGCTTCGGAATAAAAACACAAGCTATTGATCGAGTCTTTTCTTTGTATATAAGAACAAGAGATAAATGGACTTGTCAAAGATGCGGTAAAAATTACGAGAATAAAAAAGGATCATTAGATTGTTCTCATTTCTATGGTAGACGTTCTTGGTCAACTAGGGTAGAGCCTTGTAATGCAATGGCTTTGTGTAAGGGTTGCCATTTGTATGTAGGCGGTAATCCCATTGAACACACAAAGCTTTGGGAGGGGCGATTTACTACCCAAGAAAGAGATCAAGTGATTAAGAGGTACCAAGATGCCACTATCAGAAAAAAGGACGTAAATACCCCAGAAAACTTAAAAAAAATAAAGGAGATGTTAAATGAAGCAGAAAGACAGAATCAAAGAACTTCTTGAAAAACACTATATTTACAGAAAATCAGATTACAAATTAATGGCTAGAATCTGGAATGATGATATTAAGAAACTACATGGTTATCAAAATATGACAGCTAAAACATTTTTAGATTTACTATTTCATAATAAATTAACAAAATGGGAAACAGCAACTAGGCATAGAAGAGATTTACAAAGAAATAATCCAGAACTTAGAGATAAGGATACTTACGAATTTAAAAAGCAGCAAGAAAAAATCTGGAGAAAGAGATATAGTCCAAATGGCAGATAGAAAAAAACTTGAAAACAATTGGGATCAAGTGTACAAAGAAACCGCAGATTGGATTAGAACAACAGAGCATTGGGGCGATTTTTCTCAATCTGTAATTATAGATGCAATGCTTACAGCTACTTTTGAGGTTATTTTTCATATATCCCCAACTAAAGAAGTCGCAATGACACAAATAATGGCAGCGATGTCTAACTTTAGCGATATAGAAGAGTCATAATGGCTAAGAGATTTACAGATAGTTCTAAATGGACAAAGCATTGGTTTGCAGTTTTGACTCCAGAGTACAAATTATTTTGGATATATCTACTTGATCAATGCGATAATGCTGGAATCTATGATAAGTATTTAGAATTAGCTGAGTTTTCAATAGGATTAAAATTAAATGAACAGGATATACTAGAAAAATTTGGTAAACACATTGTCCAAATATCGCATAAAAAATGGTTCTTACCTAAATTTATCGAATTCCAATATGGAGATTTAAATCCAGCTAATAAAGCACATTTATCAGTAATAAAAAAATTACAAAAATATAATCTTGATCAATATATTAAGGGGCATACAAGCCCCTTACATGAACCTAAAGAACAGAATAAGAATAGGAATAGGACAAAGAGTAAGCCAAGCAATCTTGATGAAGTAAAAGAATATTTAAAAGAAAAAAATATCAAAGATGTTGATGCTATTAAATTTTATTCTTTTTATGAAGCTAATGGTTGGGTACAGGGCAAAAATAAACCTATTAAAAATTGGAAGATGTGCGTTAATACATGGAGAGGAAAGGAAGAAGATCAGCCAAAAACACAAGAAATAAAAATAGGTTGCCCCAAACATCCAAAAATTATTAGAATGGCTGCTAAAGATACTTGGGCATTTTGTCCAGAATGTAGAGAAAAACTAATTGATGTGGAATCTATGGATTATATAAACTATACAAATACAACATGAGAAAATACGTAAGAGTAAAACCAAAAAAGCTAGTTATGGAAGTATATTCAAGGCTATTAAATGAAAATAGATTATTAGAAAATGGAGCAGCAATACAAAGATATAGAAAGTTAAGGTTAAGAAATGAGCGATAAAACTTATCTTGATCAAGTTTTTGTTAAAGAACATAAATTTGCAAATGGTGGTAAGATTTTAAAAATTGGTATAGCGGATGTAAATCAATTTGTTGATCAAATTTTATCACATAAAAAGAAAACAAAAGATGGGAAACCAGATCGTTGCGATCTTATAATTACCAGAAGAAAAGAACAAACTCAATACGTTACCCATTCTATTTATATTGATGATTATGTTTCAAAACAAAAAAATCAAGACTTTAATGATATAGTTGATGACGAACATTTATTTTGAACTACATCCAAGAACCAAGCCACGAACCTTGCCCATTATGCGGATGGGTTTGTTCTAAGTGTAAATCACAAAGAAGAACACAGGATGAAATTATATTTGATCAATATGATGAAGTCATTCGCCAGAAAAATAATTTTATCTTGGGAGTATTATTCTTTAATAACCTTACACCATACCAGCAAAGCGTTTTTGTTTTGCATGAAATACGCAAAAAAACATTTCCAGAGATTGCAATAGCATTAAATAAAAAAGAAACTGCGGTCAGAAAATGTTGGCAACGCTGCAAGTTGCGTATTCCCAAGACTTTACAAGAATACAATTCAAACAAATGTCGCATTCCCCCTTATATATAGAGGGGCATTTATGCCTTACTCGTGAATTAATAAAATGTTTTTAGCACGAAATAAGAAAAAATAATGCCTTTGCATGATGTAAAATGCCTCCGATGTGATCACATCCAAGAGGCTTTCTGGTTGCCAAATCAAAAGCCTAACAAAATACTTTGCGAACAATGCGGTTCTGATAACACAAAAATAATTATAGGGAAACCAAATATTAACTTTGTAAATAATAAATATGAAAAACAATTAGAATCAGAAGCCGCAGATAAAGGCTGGTAATGTCTAAAAAAGATTCAAGATTAAAAAGAGCTGGAGTAAGTGGTTATAATAAACCCAAAAGAACTCCAAATCATCCTACAAAATCACATATTGTAGTTGCCAAAGAAGGCAATAAAATAAAAACAATTAGATTTGGTCAACAGGGGGCAAAAACCGCTGGTAAACCAAGGGCTGGAGAATCAAAAAGAATGAAAGCTAAGCGAAGAGCATTTAAAGCTCGTCATGCTAAAAACATTGCAAAAGGTAAAATGTCCGCTGCATATTGGGCGGATAAAGTAAAATGGTAACAAATGCGTAAAAAAAGAAAAGTTCCTAAAGATAAATCAACAGGTCTTGCTAAAAAATACTTATCTGGGGTTAAAGGATCAAAAAGATCAGAATTAGCAAGTATAATTAAACGCATGGATAGACTATATAAGCAAGGAAAGAAAATTCCAAAATCTTTGATCAAAAGGAGGTTAGCACTTGGCAAAGCTAAGCGGTAGAACTAATAAAATATTAAGAGAAAAAGCAAAAAAAAGTAAAGCTTTTACATATTCCGATTTAGCTGCAGTTTATAGGAGAGGACAAGCAGCTTGGACTTCTGGCTCCAGACCTGGTATTGGAATGGCACAATGGGCAATGGCTAGAGTAAATTCTTTTTTAAGAGGTTCAAGAAAACATGATACGGATATAAGGGCAAAGGCTAGAAAGAGAAATAAAAAATGATTACATATTTAAAGAGAAAAGATGGATCAGTATTTGGTAAAATTAAATTAACAAAAAAAATGCTCGATGCTTATAAAAAAGATGGTTGTATTTTATGTGATGAAAATGGCAAAGAAATAAAAAAGGAAAAGAAAAAAAAGTAATGGAAAGTGTGAATGGTGTAGATATATCTGGCTTAAAAGAAGAAGATAAAATCAGTATGCGTTTACATGCTTCGCACCACTCTAAAAAACATTTAGAGCAAATGGTAAAAGATTTAAAAGCTGGAAAAAGTTTTCAGCAATCCCATGAAATAGCACAAAGAAAGGTTGGTAAATAATGCCCTATCATGCTGGAAAAAAGAAAAATGGAAAGATGAAAAATAAAAAAAAGAAAAATGGTAAAATGAAAATGGGTAAAAAACGCAAGTAATGTTTGAACCTTGCATACATAACGATAATCGCATTTGTGCATTTAGCGGACATGATAGCAAGGGAATAAATTATTGCGGATTTGCAACATCTAATAATATCATTAATGAAATGAAAAAATGCCCTCTGCTTGATATAAAAAAGAAAAAATTAGAAAAAAAGAAAGTTTTCAAAGGTAATGCATTTAGTTGATTATAATCCATTTGATCTTATAGAAGCTGAATATAATCCAAGACAATTAAATATTGATCAACACGCTCAATTGACTGATTCTATAAAAAGATTTGGGTTAATTGATCCGCTTATAATAAATGTTAATAAAGAAAGAAAAAATATTTTAATAGGCGGACATCAAAGATTAAAAATAGCCAAAGAACTTGGAATCGAAAAAGTTCCTTGCGTTGAATTAGATTTATCAGCTGAAAAAGAAAAAGAACTAAATGTAAGATTAAATAAAAATACAGGCTCTTGGGATTGGGATGCCTTATCAAGCTATTTTGATGTAGAGGAATTAACAGAGTGGGGATTTTCAGATGATGTTTTATTTGAAACAGAAGAATCTTTTGAAGAAGAAATATCTGAGCCTAAAGCATCTGATGATGGATATTCTAGATTTGAGTTAATCATGCTACACGAAAATAAACTAAAACTTTTAGAGGCTCTAAATAAAGCCAAAAATGAATTTGCACTTGAAAAACAAGAAGATGCTCTAATGGAAATAATAAATAGGTATTTTATAACATAATGCAAGAAAATAATAGTTTTATAAGTTTTGATAATACTCAAATAGGATTGCTATTTGATGACAGCAAACATCCACAATATCCAATAAGATATTACAATGTTGTTGATACGCAAGGATTTGAATTTAAAGATGATTGCAGTTATTACGGATTTGCTTATTCTGGAAGAAATGTTTTAATCCGTAAGGATGGCAAGGCTCCAATATGCATACAAAATGGAATGTATTTTAGCTTATCAGATTGGTTTAGACCTACCGTTCAATTACATGATGAAAAACCAGAATCTGGGAAGATGATCATAATAGAAGTTTTGCATACAAAAGGCGATTACCCTAAAACTAATTATAAAGCAGCACCTTCTTTTGGGGGTCCAATAGAGCCAACAGGACGATTAAAATATATAGATGGGTGTACTGATAGCTTATTGATTGCACCTGTTAAAATGGGCGATCCTTGTTTTAATCATTTGCATTTCCCTAAAAATATTACACAAACGCCACACACACACCCAACGCATAGAATCGGAATTGTTGCTAGAGGTAATGGAGAGTGTATTACACCATTTGGAAATCTCCCATTAACAGAGGGGATGATATTTATCATAAAAGAATGGAATGGCGAATCTTACAAAAAAGGATTAGATGGAGAGATGTATCCTGTTGGTACTCACAAATTTGACACTAAAGAAGAATCAATGGATGTTATAGCATTTCATCCAGATAGCGATTTTGGTGCTACTGATATAAACCACCCAATGATAAATAGAACAATCGTAGATGGCGTAAGAGCATCCTTATTAGATGATATAAGAACAAAATGAAGGTAAGAAAAAAAGAATTTATTGATCAAGATGTTTACTCAAAAGCTATTGAGAGAATTAATTATCTTTATGATTCTTTTGATAAAGTTGTAGTTTCATTTTCTGGAGGCAAAGATTCAACAGCGGTTTTAAATTGCACTTTAGAAGTTGCCAAAGAACGCAATCAGCTTCCATTAGAGGTGGTATTTTTTGATGAGGAAGCAATACATCCTACAACCATTGATTATGTGAAGCGAGTTTCTGAAAATCCAGATATAGATTTAAAATGGTATTGTTTAGAAGTAAAGCATAGAAATGCTTGTTCAAATGAAGAACCATTCTGGTACACATGGGATGCAGATAAAAAAGATTTATGGGTAAGAGAATTACCAGAAGAAGCTATCACAGAGCATCCTAAATTTAAAAAGGGTATGTCATTCCAAGAGTTTTGTCCGTATATATACGATAAAAAAGACGGAAGAATTGCTATGCTGACAGGAATCAGAACTGAAGAAAGTTTAAGGAGATACCAAGTAATCGCAAGTAAAAAGAATGATGTATTTCTAAATTCTAAAGCAGAGAATGGAATGAATCAATATAGAGCTTTTCCTATTTATGATTGGTCTAGCAAAGACGTTTGGCTTGCGGTTCATAAGTTTGGTTGGGATTATAATACTACTTATGATATATTTAATCAAACTAAATGGCATAATAAATTTTTAACGCAAAGAGTTTGTCCTCCTTATGGAGAAGAACCATTGCGAGGATTATGGGTGTATTCTGAATGTTTTCCAGAGCTTTGGCATAAAATGCTTTATAGAGTGAAAGGAGTTGCTACTGCTTGGAGATATGCAAATACAGAGCTTTATAGCTCCGCAAGTGAAAAGCCAGATCATCTTAAATGGTCACAATATGCCAGAGTTATTTTAGACAGCTATGATCACGATGCTAAAAATTTAGTTAAGAAATCGCTTAATCAATATATGAAATTACACAAAGGAAGAACCTCAATGCCAATTCCACAAGAAGAGCCGCATCCAATAAGTGGCGTTTCTTGGAAATGGTTATGTAAGGTAGCTATTCGTGGCGATATGAAAGGAAGACAAAGCAATACGCTAAATAATCAATCAGTTACTGCCAGAAAAAAACTTGGCATTACATTAAAAGAAGCAAAAAGATTGTATGCTTAAAAAAGAAGCTATTAGTTTTATTGAAGAAGTTCCTTGGGTTTATGCTAAAAGCTATGCTGCTTTCTTGCCCCACTATTACACAACAAGAGATAGGGTTCAAGATGATGAGCGTTTTGAGCTTTTTATAGAGTACATGAGAGAAAATGCAACTATCAAAGCATTTCATAAAAAACAATATTTATATTTTGAGCTAGATGGCTTTGAGTATTGGGAAATGGGCAGACCTAAAAAAGCGGTACAAGTAATTAATAAAGCCCAGATAAATGATAATAAATCTTATAGATTAAATAAACCAAGCCAAGGAGATCAAGCAAGGCTTTTATCTAGGCTCAAAGAAAGAGATAAATATGTTGATTGGTTACTTGATCAAAATAGAAGCCCAGAACAAGAAGAAGAATTAAAATTTTTAATGAATAGCAAAAGAAAAAGTCCAAATATAATGGATCATTCCGACAAACCATTTCCTAACTATGTGATACCAAAATGAAAAAACAACCATTAGATAAAGTAGTTTGGATGGATAGAGAAAAGCTGAAACCAAACAATTATAACCCAAATAAAGTAGCACCGCCAGAGCTTAAACTTTTAGAAACATCTATATTAGAAGATGGCTGGACACAACCTATTGTAATAAATCCAGATTTTACTATTGTAGACGGTTTTCATCGCTGGACAGTATCAAATACCGATCCAGTTAAAAAGCTTACTAATGGCAAAGTTCCAGTTGTTATTGTAAGACCTAAAGACAAAGCACAACAGCAAATGGCAACAATACGACATAATAGAGCCAGAGGAACTCATGGAGTGCTTGAAATGTCTGATATAATAAATGATATGGTAAAGAACCAAGGCTTATCTGGTGAAGAGATAATGGAAAGATTAGGGATGGAAAGAGAAGAAGTTGTTAGATTATGCTTTAGAAGTGGTATTCCTAAATCTGAAGTATTTGGCGATTTAGAGTTTAGCAAGGCATGGCAACCCAAATAATGAGCGATCCGATTGAAAACGGGCAAAATCGGAACTCAAAAGGGCAGTTTGTTGCTGGTAATACTGCTTCAGTTGGCAAAGGTAGACCAAAGGGAAGCCGATCAATACCAGACATATTAAGAAAAATATCAGATGAAGAAGGAACTACAAGCGGAATTGATAAGCTAGAAGTTGTTATGAGAAAAGTATTTCAATATGCATTAGAAGGTAAATCATGGGCAGTTCAGTTTATTGCTGAAAGATTAGAAGGTAAAGCAAAAGAGCATATTATAACGGAAGAGTTTAAGCCTTTACAGGTTCTAAAATTTAATGATCCTATTTTGGATGAAGAAGATTAAGGGGCATAGATGCCCCATGCAAGAAGCTAAAGATAAAGATAAAGATAAAGTAAAAGATAAATGAATGGAATTATTTCTAACCAAAGAAAGGCAAGAGATTCTAAATCATCCAGCAAGATTCAAAGTTATAACAGCTGGGAGAAGATTTGGCAAATCCATTCTCGGTCTGATGTTTCTTTTGAAAGGACGAATGTTGGAGGGGGAGAATCGTTGGTATATATCTCCGACTTATCGGCAAGGCAAACAAACAGTTTGGAGTCAGTTAAAATCCATTATGCGGACACAACAGGGATGGAAGATCAACGAGTCGGAGCTCAGTTGTACCAGATTAGGGGTTACAATTGCAATTAAAGGTTCTGATGCACAGGATTCATTGCGTGGTGCTTCGCTTAATCGTTGCGTACTTGATGAATATGCTTACCAAAAACAAGGTGTATTTGAAGAGGTTATTTATCCCATGTTAACCACTACAAGAGGAAACGCTTTATTAATAGGAACGCCAGATGGATTTAGTAATAATAATTTCTATGATTACTTTCTTAAAGGTCAAGGTACAGATGATCAATGGAAGTCTTGGCAATATAAAACAATTGATGGTGGATTTGTTAAGGAAGAAGAAATTGAGTTAGCAAAACAGAATTTAGATGAAAGAGCTTACCGCCAAGAGTTTATGGCTAGTTTTGAAACAGCCGCAAATCGTGCAGCATGGGCATTTAGTAGAGAGAATAATGTTAAGGTAGCTGATCAATATAGTAGCTACAAAGTAATTGGTATTGACTTTAATGTTGACTATATGTCCGCCTGTCTTGCTTGTATATATGGCAATGGAACGGTTCATTATATAGATGAGATTAGACAGCATAATAGCTCAACAGAAATGATGTGTAAAGAAATGAAAAAGAAATGGGCTGGTGTTACTGAGATATATCCAGACCCAGCTGGTTCGGCTAGAAGCACAACTAGCAATCGTTCTGATCATCAAATACTTAAAGATTTTGGTTATCAAGTGTATGCTAGGAAAAACCATCCAAGCAACATTGATAGGCTTAATGCGTTAAATAGAAAACTTAAAAATGCAAAAGGTGAAATATCAATGACTATTGATCCCTCATGTACTTACTTAATTAAAGACTTAGAGCAAGTACAAAGAGATCGGAAAGGCGGAATTGATAAGTCAAATTTACAACTTACGCATAGTTTAGATGCGGCAAGTTATTTAATAGAATATAAATACCCTATTATCAAAAGGGTTGCAACTTCAATGAAATGGTAAAGTATGATTGTTGAAAATAAAAATTTAATTAGAAGCTCACTAAAAGATTATTTATCTGATGTAAGCAAAAAGAGCGTTGAAGAAAGATATAGATTTCTTTCATATTACGAATGTGTTCAAAGTGAAATGGAAATGGATTTACAAAAATACTTTCCTATTGATTCTATTGATGTTCCAAGAGTTACCCAATCAATTACTTCAAAGCTAATTAATGCTAGAGCGATTGGCTACAAGAATCCACCAGAAAGAACTAATGAACAATACATGGAAAATGTAAAAGACTTAGATCAATCTATGCTTACAGCTGAAAGGCTCACATATTTATTAGGATCACATTTAATAAGATCAAGATATAATGAAGATGAAGAAGTTATTGAGCATGATCAAATTATTGAGTTTGAACCTATATTTGAAGCCAGAGCAAGAATGCCATTCGCATATATCTACCCAATATATAATCATGGGCAATCAAAAGAAGATAAAGTTGTTTACGCATATTGGTCAAATGAAGAACACTTTCTGATTGATCAAAATGGGGTTGTAGAATCTGTAAATGATGATAATGTAAATCCTTATGGTATTTTACCATTTACAATTTGCCATCGCCATCCATATACTACCGATTTCATGCGAAACGGTGCAAATGATATTGTAAACGCTAATTTAATGATAAATGTACTAATGACAGAATTAGGATTAGCTATGAGATTACAAGCACTTGGTCAACCAGTAATTGAGGGTGTTGATCAAATGTCCAAGGTTTCTTTAGGTGTAGATAAACCAATGGTGTTACCAGAAAATGCTTCATTCAAATTTGTTTCTCCAGCTGGTAATATAGAGCAATATATAAATGGAATAAGATTCTACGTTGATTCAGTAGCTTATAATAATAATCTTAAAGTCAAATGGTCAGTAGGTAGGGAAGGCTTTGTAAGTGGCGAATCATTAAAGATGGCAGAAATAGATTTAACTGAAGCAATCATGGGCGATTATCAAATGATTTGGCGAGGCGTAGAAAAAAGAAGATTTGAAGTTGATAGACGTATTTTAGAAGTACATAATAAAAATATTCCAGATGAATTTTCTGTTGATTTTAGTGAACCAAGATTTCCGCTTACCGCAGATGAAGAAAGAAAGCAATGGGATTGGGAATGGGCAAATGGATTAAGCTCTCCAAAAGATTGGCTAAGAAAATATAATCCAGATTTAACAGAAGAAGAGATTAGTGAAATGGCAGAAGAAATTCAAGTTCAGCAACCAGCACAAGAAGAAAATGCTGGAGATGTATTAGCACAGGCATTAAGTAGTTGAAGAAAGAAATACAAAATCTAAAAGATTCTTATTTGAAGATGGTAGGTAAGATTACTGCTGCCGCTTTATCTTTAAGAAAAAAGGGTAGATCAAAAGAGGAAATACTAACTTCATTATCTGATCCTAGGTTTAAAGAGACTATTCTTTCTGATCAACAATTCAAAGGATCATTAAACAATTTAAGCCTTTTATATGGAGATACCTTAAAAAGTATGAGCAAATTTGGCGATATAAATTCTAACACTATACTTGCACTTACTAAATTAAACAAATCTACATTTATTGATAAATTAGAAGGTGATATTGTCAATTCAGTTAAAAGTAATTTAGCAAATGGAATAGTATCTGGATTATCAAAAGATCAAATTATAGATAGCATTCAATCTGGATTTAGACCAGATCAAATTGATTCTCTTGTTACTACTGCTTTTGCTACTTATACCGCATCAATTAATTCAATTATGGCAGATAGCTTACCAGATAATACCGCTTATATTTACAGGGGTCCAATAGATTCAAAGACTAGACCGCTCTGCTTAGCACTAATGTCTAGGGGCGAAGTGACAAAAAAAGAAATAGAAAAAGAATTTCCAAATGTATTTGTTGAAAGGGGCGGATATAATTGCAGACATCAATGGGCAGTATCAGTTAAAAACAATGTTATGCATTCGCCCTCAAAGGCTAGATCAGAAGCAAAGCAAAGAGGTGTAAGCATTGCCTAAAAAACTAGAAAAGATGCTTGATCAAATAACAGATTCGCAGCTTATGACTTTGCTTGGTCAAAAAATGATTAATAGAATTATAGATAGAACACAGAATAAAAAGAAAGATGTAGAGCTAAAGACATTTAAAAAATATTCTAAAGCTTATTTTGATAAAAAAAGAAAGGGCAATCTATATAGACAAGCAGAACAATTTGCACCTAAAAAAAGATCAGATGTTACCCTAACCTTAACAGGCGATATGCTTAATTCATTACAGGTTAAAGAAGCAAAAGATACTTCTGTACTAATAGGATTTAATCCAGATGGTTCTATAAAAGCAAATCAAAATCAAGCAATGGGCAGAGCTATTTCTACAGAAAGAAATCCTGTTACTAAAAAAGATGCTAAGTTTATTGAAGATTTTTTTAACAAAGAAATTACCAAAGCGTTTGAAGAAACAAGCGGCACTATCAAAATTGATATTGGTAAAATTACATAAACTCACAAAAGAGGAATAAAATGAGTGTAGACACACCAGTCGAAGATCAAGACTTAAAAATTGATCCAGCACTAACCCAAGGCTTAACAGAGGGTTCCGATACTGATCAGAGCGAAAATGCTGATCTCGAAGCTAGAAGCGATAATTCTATTAATACGCAAGTTCCTGGTCATGTATACGCAAGACTTAAAGAGCAAAAGAAAGAAATGGAGAATCAACTCAAAGGGCTTCAAGCTCAAGTAAAAGAGCGAAAAGTTCAAGAGGCAGAAGAAAAAGAAGATTGGAGAAATCTATATGAAGATACAAAGGCTGAAAGAGATCAATTCAAGGCTGATGCTGAAAGATTCCAAAAGATAGAAAATGCTCGCAAGGAAAGAATCTTAGAATCATTTCCAGAAAATTTAAGGGAAAAGATTTCAACATTAGATTCTGAAACCTTGGAACAAATGCAAAACGAATTTAATAATAAAGTACCTCAAGTTGATAATAGCGGAGGAGGTGTTTCTGGTGGCAAGATTCCAAGCTGGAAAGATATGTCGCCCCAAGAAAGAAAAAGAAACTTCGCTGATCTTATGAGGTTTAAAAAGTAGGTTAAAAAATGGCTAATGTAACAACAACAACCGCAGCTAATTTTATTCCAGAAATTTGGAAAGAGGCAATACTCGACTACGCAGAAAGACAATTCAGAATTAGAAATCAAGTTACTGATGTGTCTGATGTAGCTGGTGCAGATGTTATCCACATTCCAAGAGTATCGGAAGAAACAGCTGCTGCTAAATCTGCTGATACTGCAGTTTCTTATACTGCACAGACAGATGGCGAAACACAAATAGCAATCGATCAACATCATTACGAAGCTAAAAGAATAGAGGACATTGTTCGTGTTCAAAGCTCTTATGATCTGTTTAATTTATATACAAGATCTATGGGCTATGGTTTAGCTAAGAAAATAGAAAACTATCTTGCAGTTGATGTTTTACAATCTGCATCTGCAAATGATGTTTCTCTTTCAACTGATAACACATTTACAACTGCTCTGGTGCGTTCTGGATTACAGAAATTGCTAGACATTGGTGTTGACTACACAAATGGAGAAACATATTTTTATGCTTCCCCAGCGGCTTATACAAGCTTAATGAGTTTAGGCGAATTCTCTGACTTCCAACAAAGAGGTCCAGAGTCTGGCGGTGGAGCTGGTCCAAATATAACTGGTCAGCTTGGGATTATCTACGGAATGCCAGTTTTCGCAAGTGTAGATTGGGATGATGATGGCGGTTCTGGAGATGAAACAGCAACAATGTTTACAAGGGATTCTGTTCTCTTTGCAATGAATTTTGAACCAAGAGTACAATCTTCTTATGATATTGATCATCTTGCAACTTCTGTAGTTGTAGATACTTTATTTGGTGCTTCCTTAAGTCAAGCAGCAAATGATGCAGCTGGACAAGTTGTAAACTTCAATAATCCGTAAACAATAATAGTGTGGGGGGCAGCATGGGCTGCCCCCTTAATTGAGGAAATAAAATGGCAATAGATTTAACAAATGTAGCAGTATCAACAGGATACACACAATTATTACATATTGATGGAGGTATTGGAAGCTCTGTTAATCGTGTTTATGATGGGGATGGAACAGGATCGCCATTAGAGATTTCATCAACTACTGTTCAAATTAAAGATGGTTCATTTGATTTTGATGTAGCATCACATGATGGAACAAATGGTTTAAAATTAGGAGGGGTATTAGTAACCACAAGTGCGGCAGAAATTAATTTGCTAGATGGCATTACAGCTGGAGAGGTAAGTGCTTCAAAATTTTTGCTAGTGGATTCAAACAAAGATTTAACAGGTATAAGAAATTTAACAGCAACTGGTCAAATAAGTGCGGCTGATTTTGTTACAACAGGAAATACTACAATAGGAAATGCTGCATCTGATACGATTGCAATGAATGCTACAATTACAACTGATTTAGTATTTGAAGGATCAAGCGATGATGCTAACGAATTAACGCTTTCTGCTGGAAATCCAACAGCAGATAGAACCTTAACATTTCCAGATGCTACGGACACTTTAGTTGGTAGGGCTACCACAGATACACTTACCAATAAAACGCTCACCTCGGCAGTATTAAACACCGCAGACATCAATACTCCAGATATAGATGGGGGTACAATAAATGATATTACAAGTCTTACTGTTGCGAACTCAGTTGATATTGGCAATCATACACTTACAGCAAATGGGTTAACCATAGATGGCACATTTACAGATGGAACACTTTCAATTGCAAGTGGATCAGTAACAAGTGCAGTAAATGGAACTTTCTCTGGCACATTATCCTTTGGAACTTTAACTGATTCTGGCGAATCAATTGCTATTACAAAATTTGTAGATGAATCAGATTCAATTGCAAGCAATGATAATGACACAACTATTCCAACAAGTGCTGCTATAAAAGATTATGTAGATACCCAAGATGCAGCAATAGCTTCTGATACATTAACATTTACAAACAAAACATTTGACGTAGAAGCAACAGGAAATAGCATTTCGAATATAGATGTTGCTGATTTAAAATCTGGAGTTTTAGATACAGATATTTCAAGCGTATCTAGTTCTGATGATACATTAGCAAGTGCTAAAGCTATAAAAACTTATGTAGATGCTCAAGTTACCGCACAAGATTTAGATGCAACAACTGACTCTGGAACCATAGCTATTGATCTTGATTCTGAAACCTTAACAGTTGCTGGAGGAGAGGGAATTGATACAAGTGCAACTTCAAATACTATTACAATTGCGGCAGAGGATGCGACAAGCTCTAATAAAGGTATTGCATCATTTAGCACAGATAATTTTCTAGTCAGTTCTGGCGTTGTTACAATAAAAAATGATGGTGTAATTCTAGCTACAGAAACAACAGGAGACTTTGTTAATTCAATCACAGCTGGGACAGGACTAACTTCAACAGGGGCAACAAGCGGAGAAAATATATCTCATAGCCTAAGCGTTGATGCAAGCCAAACTCAAATAGTTGCTGTTGGGGCACTTGATGCTGGATCGATTACAGGCAATTTTGGTAGCATAGACAATGGTTCAAGTACAGCAAGCTTTGGAGCTACAACGGTTGATTCTTTAAGTGTATCAGATGGTAATATAACAAATGTTGCTGATATTGCATTAGACTCTATAAGTGCAGATGGAACTACAATTAATGTAGCAATAGGCGATGATACTTCCGATGTATTTACGATCAAGCAAAGTTCAAATAAATATTTTGCAATAGCTACATCTAATTCAGCTGAAAACATAGCAATTGGAACAGGGGTAAGCGGTACTGCTATTTCAATTGGACACTCAACTTCTGTTACAACTATTAATGATGATCTAATAGTAACAGGAGACTTAACTGTTAATGGTGCAACAACTACAATTTCAACAACAAATACTGTTGTAGAAGATAGCTTAATTGAACTAGGAAATGGAACCTCTGGAACACCTAGTAATGATGCTGGAATAGTAATAGAAAGAGGAAGTGCAGATAATGCTTTTATCGGATTTGATGAATCAGATGATAAATTTATAGTTGGAACAGGATCATTTACAGGTGCATCAACTGGATCATTAACAATTACAACTGGAACTCTTAAGGCAAATATAGAAGGTAGTTTAGATGTATCTAGCTCAACATTAACTACTTCCGCAGCTCAAAATCTTGCTATAATGCAAGGGGCTGGTGCTAATGTAGATATTGGTGCTTTTGAAATGAGAGCTCAAACTTTTGAGTCAGATGTAGCTACTGGAACTGCCCCTATGGTAGTTGCTTCTACAACTAAAGTAGCAAATTTAAATGCCGATCTTTTAGATGATCAAACAGGAAGTTATTATTTAGACTTTGGAAACTTCGTAATTGATGACGATGAAATACCAATAGCAAAACTTGCCCAAGATTCTATAACGATTGCTGGAAGTTCTGTTGCTTTAGGCGGATCAATAACTGCTGATACTATTGCTGGACAAATATCAGCCGATACTATAAGCGGTAATCAGATCAATGGCGGTACGATTGGATCAATTACGATCTCGCAACTTGCTGGTGCTTTAGATGCTAATAGCCAAGCAATAACCAACGTAAATATAGATTCTGGTGCAATAGATGGAACTAACATTGGTGCAAATTCTGCTGGAACTGGTGCATTTACTACACTTACAGCAAGCGGTCAAACATTTATTGGCGGTACAACTGATGAAGGTTATAGCACTTTATTAAATATTGAAGGGGCTGGTGGAACCGATGATGTTGTTGGTATATTATTTAAAAATACATCTGCAAGTAATGATGAAGAAATTATGTCACTACTTGCATCGCAAGGAAGTGATTCTGTTGGTGCAATAAATATTAAAAGAGAAGCCAATGCTGATGATGCTTATATAGATTTTTTAACACAGGCTAATGGTGGCTCTATGACTGAAAGAATGAGGATAGCAAGTAATGGTAATGTTACTATTACATCAACTGGTCTAAACGCTGCACCATGTTTAGCAATTGACAATACATCAAGTAGTTCTTTTATACACACTATTGAGGCACTTGGTGCGAATATGACTTCTGGTCAAACTAATTTAATAAATGTTGGAAAAATAGGAAGCGCAAAAAATAGTGCTATTTTTGGATATAAACATGACTCTGATGATTCTAATACTAATTTGCTTACTCTTGAACTTTGGGGAACTGGTCCACTTCAAACAATTGATGGTTTAGGAAATGTTACTTTTTTAGGAAATGGCTCAGACCAAACTACTAAATGGCATAGTGGCTCTGCTTATGTAAATGCAAAGTTAGATGTAAGACAATTAGCAATAGCATTTAGTGGTGTAGATAAAGTTACTTCTGACACAAGTGGTAATTTTACGTTTAATGAAAGTATTGGTATTGGTGCTTCGCCTACTCTTGCAAAAACTCAAATCCAAGATGGTGATTTAGCAATTGTTGCAAATTCAGCAGATGCTAATTCTAAATCTATGTTGTTTTATAAATCAAGAAATGCAACTGATGCTGGACATACAATAGTACAAGATGGAGATGATTTAGGAATAATAAAATGGGTAGCATCTGATGGAGGGGATTGGATTAGAGCAGCTCAAATATTAGCAGAAATTGACGGAACCCCTGGCGATGACGATATGCCAGGAAGGATTGTTTTTCAAACAACACCAGATGGAGGAATTACTCCAGTCGAAGCTATGAGAATAGACAGCTCTGGAGAAGTATTTTTTAAAGGTAGTGGCAGTTATGTAGCTGAGTTTCAAGGCGATGTTAAAATATTGGACAATAATAGTGACCCAAGATTATTAATTGGAGATAGCACAAGTGCCAATGGATGAATCAACGATAACTTTAAATACTTCATCACAAGCTTTATTTGCTGGTGGTAGTGCATCTGACCCCTCAATTTCATTTAGTGGAGACGATGACACAGGTATATATAATGGAGGTGTTGGTGCAATAACATTTATGAATAATGGTAATCGCTCTCTTGAATTGCAATCCTCATTACTTGCTGAATTTAGTGGAGTTATAAGGGCAAAAGGAACGGATACAGGTTCTTTAGGCAATACTGCTTTTGAAACTATTCAAGGTAGTAATAGTGGTGTAAAAATAAAACATGGTGCTGGGGATGGTTCAATAGAACTTTATTCTGCAAACAATCTAAGAGGTACAATTACTGCTAATGCCTTTACTGCATCTACAAATGGCTTAACTTTAGGAACTACTGCATCTGAGGCTTGTGATATTGTTACTAATGGAACAAGCAATATTAGAATGAGAATTGCAAACGATGGAAAGATTGGAGTTGGCTGTACAGATGCAGAATCAAAATTTCAAGTAAATCCTGGTGTTTCTGATGCCACAATAGCTGCTATTAACGTGGGATATGGTATCGAGTTCAATGGTCAAACTGATGGACACGTTGGATTGGCTGTGATTGATGGGTCAGCTGGAAGAGGTAAAAATAGAGGATTTATTGGATTTAGGGGTGTTGCTGCAGGTAGTATGGGACATTCAAATATTGTATTTGGAACTTGTCCTAGCACAAGTGCTGATGCAGTAGAAATCATGAGAATAAATACTGCAGGTACGGTTCTCATGGGAACTGGTGCTACTATAACTGATGGTGGTAGATTACAAGTAAATGGTGGAGGTGCTGGTGGTGCTTATGTTGCTACTTTTGACAACTCTGCTGATGCAGACGATGCAAATGGAATACAGATTAGAGCTGGAAATTCAACTAACAGTGGAACAACAAGATTTGTAAATTTTCAAGAATCTGATGGTGGTGCTGTTGGTGGCGTAAGAACAGATTCTAGTAATGTCCAGCTTTATAATACTTCAGATAAAAGATTAAAGAAAAACATAAGACCAAATGAATGGAATGGTTTAGATATTATAAACAAATCAAAACTGTACGATTTCGAATGGATAAAATCTGGAGAAACTTTTAAAGGTGGTTGGTTAGCTCAAGATATGCTAGATGTTTGGGAAGATGTAGTTGTTAAACCAGATAAAACTGATGAGCATTATCATATAGCAACAACTTATTTTATTCCGATGCTTGTGAAAGCAGTTCAAGAGTTATCAGCAAAAGTAGACGAATTAGAAGAGAGATGTAACTGTGAATGAAGAGATTAAAAAATTTACTTACAGATTTAATAGCTTTTTTAATGGTATGCTTGTTACTGCTCTGCTTGTTTGTGTATTCGCTTGGGCTTGTGATGAATATTACTTTGGTAAAAGCGAGGAAGAGATTTCAGAAGAGATAATGAGATCAGCGTTTGTTGCTGACTCACTTTTAGGAGAGATAAAAATGATGTTAGGCGATTCAAGCATGGTGAACAAATAATGGCAGTACGCAGAAAACCATTAAGTGCTACCGTTCGTAAAACATTAAGAGCAAAAGCAAAGTCTAGCGGTTATGCTCTAAGTACATTGACTAAGGTTTACCGTCGAGGTCAGGGGGCGTGGTTGTCGGGATCGCGGCCTAAAATTGGAATGGCACAATGGGCAATGGCCAGGGTTAACAGCTTCATGCGTGGATCTAGAAAGCATGACACAGATTTAAGGAGAAAAAGGCGTGGCAAAAAGAAGACGCGTTCCAAAAGATAAAAGAACAGGCATTCCAAAAAAGTATTTAAGCAAGTTAAAGGGAAGAAAACGCTCAAAACGTGCATCCTTACTTAAAAAGATGGGCAAACTATATAAATCTGGCAAAAGAATACCTAGGTCTATGTTCAAAGCTAGGGTAAAAAACTAATGGCAAAGAATTTAAAAGGCATCAGCCTTAAGAAGTTGACAAAAAGACAAAAAAGTCAAATGCAATCGCACAAAACGCATCACACCAAAAGACATTTAGCGAAGATGGCCGCAGAAATGCGTAAAGGCAAGACCTTTGCACAAAGTCATCGCATTGCACAAAGAATGGTAGGTAAATGATTGTATACAGAGGAATTAGGTTTTCTGGATACAACAAACCTAAAAGAACTCCTGGTCACAAGACCAAGAGTCACGTCGTTCTAGCAAAGAGTGGCGATAAGATTAAGTTAATAAGGTTTGGTCAGCAAGGCGCAAAAACAAATCGCACAGCTACGCAAAGAAGAGCTTTTAAAGCAAGACATCGAAAGAATATTGCAAAAGGCAGAATGAGCGCAGCTTACTGGGCAAATCTTGTAAAGTGGAATCCTAGAAAAACAAAAAACAAAAGGAAATAAAATGGCAAAAAAAGAAAAAGAACAAAAGCCAATGCTTAACTTAGATGGGACAGAATACGATGTCGAATCCATGAGCGATGAGCAGAAAGCAATGATGAACCATATTGCAGATCTTTCAAGAAAGATTGATTCTATGCAATTCAATTTGCAGCAGCTGCAATTTGGAAAGAGTGCGTTCGTCAATGCTCTAAAAGAATCTTTAGAGAAAAAGGAAGAGGAAGCATAGGCTTCCTCTTTTACCAAAGGGGAAGACAATGCCAGAGCAATGGGTAGAGTTAGGGTTTGCGGGTCTAAGCGCTACCATTCTTTTTATGACATTCAAATGGATGACCAACGAATTAAATAAAAAGATAGATGACTTACATGATATTATCATTAAACTCATAGATGCAAAGAATGTCATGGTTGACAAATTCCAAGAATTAAACGATGAAGTGACTGATCAGCTAAATTACATAGAAGCGAAACTTGGAAATGGTCGTGGATCTAAACAGAGAAGAAGGTCTGGCAAATGATTGATTCACTTAAAACATTAGGCAATGCAACTATAGGCGTTGGCGTTTGGTGGGTCAACCTTCCTATGATATTACAAATGATGGTATCAGTTTTAACCATCGCTTACATTGCAATAAAAATTAAGAAGGAACTACAAAATGGGTAAAGAAATAGCAAAATGGATGGCAGTCGAAGAAAATAGAAACATGTTAAGAGATGCTTTAAATCGAGAAATTAACGTGCCTATAATAGACGAGAAGCTGGAATCGAAGGTCTTTGGAACCATGCTGGACGTAATAGCAAAGGTCATGGAAGCTGCTTTTAAAGATGATTAACATCCCCCAGATTAGGGAAGCTATTGATGATACTCTCCTGGCTATGGGGGAAAGATTTTATAGTAAGCATGCTTCGGATCTTGTCTTTGAGACAGGACTTGTGGAGTCACGCTATGAATACATCAAGCAGTTAGGTAGCGGTCCAGCTAGAAGCTTTTGGCAGATAGAGCCAGATACTGCAGTAGATAATATAAAGAACTATCTAGCATACAGAGAGATAGACACAGAGAAGATGGCGGAAGCAAGTTATCTATCGGTGCAGACTTGGGAAAGTGAAAACCCAAGAATGTGGGAGAACCTTTTGCATTACACCTTAAACTGTGGAATTATTCATTGCAGATTAAAATACTGGAGAGTTCCAGAAAAACTACCTACTACTTTAGAGGAAAGGGCAAAATACTGGAAGAAGTGGTATAATAGTGGCAAAGGCAAAGGTACAGAATCTCACTATATAGAAATCGTGGAAGCGTATAACAAATGACTTTAGCAGAACAAATGCAAATGATGATGGACGAACTTAGAGCCATAAAACACATGAATAATAGCATCAAAGCTCAAATGGAAGAGAATGTATCGCTAGAAGGGGTCAAGAAGGTGGCTACATTGATCAATATGGTCGATAATCTTGTTATACCTGATGTAGTATCATTTTTTGAAGATGTGGACGATATGGGCGGATTTAGAGAACAAGGGGGAGTGGCATGAGTACAAGGCTCGAAGCGTTTTGCAATATTACAACTGATCTTATCACGATTGAACCAAACATAGAGAACTTTGACCGCAAAAGGCTAATACAAAACTTTGCTGTTCATAGTGGGTCTGTTTATGCAGCCCATAACTCTGGGTTTGTCAGTCAAGCATATGTAGAAGGCAAGGAAATGTCTATGGTCAATTCTTTGTCTGATGTAGATAGCTCTGATGAAGCATTCTACGATGCGTCAGCTGACTGTTTGTATGTATTTTCATTAGTAGATCCAGATAATGTCGTATACGAAGCATCAGAAGATTGGGCAACCTTGAAGCAGAGAGTCGTTAATGAGCAAGCTGATTTTATTAGAAGCTATATTGATAGACCTATCTTTGAGCGCAAAAAGTCTGAGGACCAAGGCGCATCAAGCAGAAACTATGACATGATCCTTATAAATGCAAATGCAGCGCTTGCTTGTAGCGCGCTTATGTACCCAGAAGATCCTGAAAGAGCAAGGGACCTGTATGAAAGATATATATCACCAGAAGGCGATGGAATATTAGATAGGCTGAAAAGGGGTGACTTTCATCTGTGGCATGAAGCAACTGAGGAAAAGAACGAAGGTCGAGTTACTGAGGTAAGTGTGAATGCAAACACTACCGGTGGTATATTAGATACAAGAATGAGATATTTGCCAAGCACAGATTTTGACGATGTACGTGTCAAGATAACAGCTGGCGGTACGTTTGCCGCTGGCACTGCAAGCACTGTTACTTATTCTGTTTTTGTGAAGAACGACGATGGTCTTGCAATGCAAGAAGTTGTACAGTCTGAAAAAATTAACGGTGACTACCAAACTATGGCTTATGGAGTAGATATAAAGTTTGGTGAGGGTGTCTATACAACCGATGACACCTATTCGGTTATTGTTATAGGGCAAGCAGAAGAGCATGGCCCTGTAAAATCAGAACAAATAAGTAGGAGATAGTTATGGGTTACGGCATGGGTTCTTACCGCAAGAAAAAAAAGAAGAAGAAAAAAAGTAAAATCAAAATAAGAAAAAGGAAATAACCTTTTGTGGCTGTTAACTTCACACAAGTTATCCAGGATAATGTTCTCGTCCCTCTTGAATCATTAATAAAAGCAGAGTTCACAAAACTACCAATTTTTTTTGATACAAATTTTAAGGTTAGGAATAACTTTTTTCTAAGAATTATTCCAATCGGAGACAGTCTAGATAAACTCACAACAGAAGACCAGCTACGTCAATATCAAATACTTTTAAGATTCTACCGAAGAACCCCTGGTAGATTTACCAGAGATAACAATTTTACCAATCTTATGAATGCTGTGGACAGAATGAAAAGATTAATTGGTAACAACTCAAACTACAAGCCTAGTGATGTATATAAATGGAATGATGCTGCAATCACTAGAGTCAACTACCAACCTGAAAAAGAAGATACTGAAAAAGAATATCAAGTGGTGGATATGATTTTTGAGTGCAATGTATTAGTATGATTGATTATAATAAAGTATATAATAAACAAGTCTTAGACAATCTAACCTTGATTATGCGCCAAGAATTTGTAAAGTACCCAATTAGGTTTGATAATAAGTTTATTGGTAATTCTTTTTTCAAGCTAACCCCTTTACAAGACGAGCTTGTGGATCTAAGGACAAAAGGTGCAATAAGAGAATATACAATACAGATAACCTACAATGAAAAGCATAGAGGAAGATACACAAAGGGAAGCGGTCTTAACAATAGGGTCAGGGTCATTGAAAGGCTTAAAGAGATTCTAAGGCGAAACGCAGCCAGCATTGATGAATTTTTGCAGTTTACAACAGCTGATGGTAAAGAGTTCCTTACTAGCGATAGTGACAATTTGGTTGTATTCAGAAGGCCTTTGCTAGTCACGAGTCAAGATCAATTCTTTATAACGTCTGATAATAAAGCATTTACTTTATTTCCACAGATTCTAACTTACGATTGGCATGATGCAACCTTAGAATCTGTCAACTATGACACAGAAAGTGAAAACCCAAGCTATGTATCAGCTACAGCAGATTTTAAATGTTTGGTAGAAGAAATATATGCGTAAACCATTAAGGTATAAGTAACGATGAAAAGCTTTAAAAGAAAAATGTTTATCCCGCAGTGGGATGCACTAAAAGGATTAAGTAGACCTGACTGGGAAGCTCTGAACAGGGATGAGGTAGTTAAATTAGATACAGTACCAGAAGCAGCGAAAGAATATCTTGAAGAGGTAAAACCTAAAAAAATTAAGGAGAAAGAATAATGTCTTTAGACGGAGCAGCATTTAGTCCTAAAGAATTTGGTCTGGCTATACAGACAGAAGGGACAATCGGTACAAAACTAGTATCTGGCATGAACAGAATGAACGTAGATAGCGTTGAAATGCCATCTTTTAATTTAACACAAGTTTTAGAAGCCAGAAGTGGTTCTTCTGGAAGACTGACTGATACAGAAGATGTTTTTATAGATGATAAAGGAACTGTAAAAGAAATATCTTTTAGTGGTATTCTTGATACAGTCACAGCTTCTTTATTGCTACCAAATGTATTAACAACGGCATTGGATACAAGCTCGAATATTATTACTGTTCCAATAACATACTCAGCAACAGAGTTAGAAACTGGTGCAGCTTCTGGAATACACAAATCTTTTACTGTAGCAATATTATCTCCATCTACCGGATCAAATCGTATGATGATTTTTAAGGGCTGCGTGGTCTCCCAGCTAACAATTACTGGTGACATGACCAACGAAAGCGGTCGATTGCGCTATTCTTGCACGATGAGGTCGGGCTATAAAGCAGAGTATAATTCAACCGCAACAGTAAGTACTGACTATGGTGGCACTTTTTATTCTTTAGCTTCATTAGCTGGAGCAAAAACAATTGCTGGTGCTGCAAATTCAGTTATACAATCGTTTAGTTTAAATATTGAAAACCCAGCAGAATTTGTAGGTCAATCAAACACTGATGGCGACCCTGAAGCTATAGTTCGCAGTATCCCTGAACTAGCTATTACTTTAGATGCTACAGTTAAATATGATGACAATACCGCTGGTTTAATGAACACAATGCAAAGTAAAAATGTTAACAGTAGTACAAATTCATTACAAATGGGTACATTGCTTTGTACACATGCAACTCTTTTAAATAGTTCTACAAGCTTTGGCTTTGAAGCTCCACACGGTCAAATAACTAGCGTTGGTTTCAATGAGGCAAACGCAATGATGATTGATGTAAGCTCTAAATTTGTTGCAAATCCAAAAACTGCTGCAGATACCGATAACACAACATTTTTTGCTATACATATTTAAACGTAGAATAATAAAATAATTTTTTCTTAAATTAGCCGTATGGTAAAAACAAAACACGGCGAGTTCAATGTTAATGCAATAGAGTTTGGCGAAAGGCGTGAAATGCATCGTCTAGAGATGAAAGTCTATTGGAAAGATGAATTTAACCAGGATGCATATTTTAATCTATTGAACTACGTTATGAATTTAGCTTTTGACAATCCAAGCAAAGCTCTTGCTAATTTTGACGACGTTCAGATTGATGAGATTTTGAACGATATCTACACCTACTATAAAAGTATATCTAAAAAAAAGAAATAAAAGTAAGAATTGCCACATGGGCCAACTTTTTTTCATGGGGAAACAGTCTTTTTCCACTTGAATTTGATTCTTACGAAGCCCAAAGTCCTACTCTTGGAAAGATTATTAAGTTTAATGATCAAGAAATCTGGGATGAGCTTGACAGGATTATTTTAGAAGACAAAGAGCGTAAGTTTACCATTGGACAGAACTTATGGTACAATATTACCTTTTTTTGCAACCCACAATACTTCTATGACGCTGAAATTGGCCGTTATATCGAAGATTTCTTTGTATCAACGAAGTACAACCTACCTATAGCTAAAACGCTCTATGAAGCGGATGCTATGACTATTGACATCTTTCGTATTATTAGTGAGGAGCTTAGTGCTTGTGAAAATAGACAAAGGGAATTAAATAATGGCAAATAAGTTTACCATACTTGTAAAGACACAAGGCTTTGACAAGCTTGAAAGAGATTATAAAAAGTCAAATGAAGCTGCAAAGGACTTTGACAATACCCAAGGTAGGTTAAGAGGTAGCACTTCTGGACTAAGGCGTAGTATAGGTGCTTTGCGTAATAGTTTTTTACTATACACTTTTGCAGTAGCTGGGGGTGTTAAGGCAACAAGCAATCTTTTACAAACTGCTGCTAGATTTGAGTCTTTAAAAACAAGGCTGGTAGGTTTGACAGGGTCGGTCAATAATGCAGAGAAAGCTTTTAATAATTTTAACCAGGTAGCAGCAACAACTCCATTTAGTCTTGACGACGTAGTAGAAGCTGGTGCGCAGCTGCAAGCATTTGGTGCTGATGCTAATGCGCTAATAAAACCAGTTACAGACCTTGCTGCATTCATGGGTACAACTGCAAGTGAAGCCGCTAATGCACTGGGGAGAGCTCTTGCTGGCGGCCAGGGATCTGCCGACATTTTAAGGGAGAGAGGAATCCTTGCTTTAATAAAAGATTCTCAAGGGCTAACAGACCTTTCAAAGACTACTTTGCCTCAATTTAGAGAAGCCTTAATTAACACATTGCAAGATCCCGTGGTTGGAATAGCTGGTAGTACCGACCGACTTTCCAAAACCTTTACAGGGGCTACATCAAACATGATGGATAGCTTTACAAGACTTTCTGCTGCGACTGGAAATGCGCTAATTAATTTTTTAAATCTTCAAGAGAAAATTACATCTATTTCTACTGTAGTAGGAAACTTTGCAGAAAGAATTAATCTTTTCAATGATCCTCTTGGCACTTTAAGAGCAGAAATAGAAAAGCTTGGCTTATCAACTGAAAACTTAGATAAGTTAGCTGAAGCTTTGAAGGATAAAGAAGTTAAGCAAGCTGTGCGAGATAACAATATAGAGATTGAAAGAATGGCTCGCCAAATACAAGGCATGGGAGTTGAAGAATTCAATCAACTTTTTACAGACATTGCTCCTAGCGCATTGCAAATGTCAGACGCTATGCGTTCATCTGGCGGTGTAATTAGAACAGAATTTACTGCAAGCTTATTGGAAGTTAAAATGCAAGCATTAGCAGCTAAAGCAGAGCTAGAAAAAACTTTTGATACTTTAAAAAGTAGAAAAGAAATAACAGAAGTAACTCAACAGTTATCAGCCTTACAAGAGATATTAGATAAGCTAACGCCGGAAGAAGAAAAAGAGATACCGATACCTAAAGTAGATGAATCTGAAGTAGATAAAGAAGGCGAAAAACTAGATAAATTAGACGAGTTTATGGACAGGGTTGACAAAGCTCGACAAGATCTTGAAGATAGAATGAGTAGGTCTGTTAGATTTAATCTATTAGACGATGCTCCACTTATGTTTGAAGAATTTATGACCCCTTTTCAAGATCTTATTGATATGGGAGAGCGGTTTGGTACAACTCAATCAGAGTTTATTGAACCATTAGAAGATATACAGACTGATAATATTGAGTTTTTTAACGATCAAGTTCAAAGACTTGCGGATGAGCTTGATGGCTTAGATACGACTAAACAAGATAGGGCAGAAAGAATGAAAGCAGCCTTGCAAGCAGAAGCAGCTGCATTAACAGATACATCAAGGGCATTTAGGCAGATAAGTGACAATATTGGGCTGGCTGTTGTGCAAGGACAGTCCTTCGAAAAAGCAGTTGTTAACGCAATAGAAGCTATAGCAGCTAAGATCGCAGCTGAAGCAGTATCGTTTGCAATACTGCGTTTAATAAACCCTGGAACTACTGCAACACAATTTGGATTTAAAACGCTTGCTTCTTTGCCGTTCTTTAAGCATGACGGTGGTCCAATACAAAAGTTTGCAACCGGCGGTATGGTATCAGGTGGAGACAATGTCCCTATACTGGCGCAAGCTGGAGAATATGTGATTAAAAGAGATTCTGCACAGCAGATTGGTTTAGACAAGCTTAATGAGATTAATGAGACTGGACAAACTGGCAGTCTGACCGTAAATGTATCAGCGCCTTTGGTCGATGAGACAGTTATAGACTCAATTATACCGGCTATCCAAAAAGCATCCAGGTTTAACTTAGCATGAGCCTGACTTTCAATGGATCTCAAAATCAAGCGAACATCAATGAGAATTGGTTATTTAATATTAATCATTCTGGTGGAAATCTATATCTTGCTCTGGCTGATGTTACCCACAGCTCTAATTTTTACTATGGCGCTATTACAAATAATCCTAGCATAAGAGAAAGTATAAACCTTGTAAAATCTACATCACAAACAGCCAATCTATCGCTAACTGTTGCTGACTTTGAAATCGATGGCAGCAAACTATCAGAGCTTATATTCAACGGATCAGACTATTATATCAATAGGCCCGTAACAGTATCTATAAAAATAAATACAGATAACCCAGTTACGGTAGGCACATTTAGGATTTTGGACCTTAGCTTCAATGGAGATTTGATTGAGATACAAATGGCTGCAAAAAGACCATGGGACAATATACAGTCCCCATCAGAAAAAAGCGATACAGGCGTTTATGTGCCGATTGTTTATGGAGACTACACTGGCGCTGTAGCAAATTCAACAGTCTCTACAAATAATGTATTTATGGACAATGCTTCAGTCTTCCCAGCGCCAAGAACAAGTAATAGTGGTACTAATATTTATTTTCTAGCGCCCCAAAGCTATGGTAGCGGTGTAGTAACAAATTTTTACGACAGAAGAGCAGATCTATTTGTACACTTAGAAGAAAACAGCGCAGCAACTGTAACTAGAGATAGTCAAGATGCTTTTGAAGTAAAAGGAATACTAAATAAGACATATAAATTTAGACCTAAAGCAGTCACTTCAAGTACAAATTTTAGCAACACTGCAAACGCTATCAATACAAACCAGTCAGATGGCGCTACGTCTTCAACTTTTACAGCAAACGGGCAAAGCCAAACTGCTGACATTAACTTTGAGCTACCCTCTATAACTGGTAATTTTACACAAGCGAGTCTAAGGATCTCAGCTACCATTACAGTAGCCAATCATTCTGGCAATTCTGATGATATAGCGACACTATCGCATAGGTCCTTTGGGTCTGATACAACATTACTATCTAGGGCTGTCAATGGTACCGCAACCTTGGCTGTAAGCACTAATACAAATATATTATCGCTAATTCAAAGCAATAACGACAGACTGCCAGATGATCTAGAATTAAGGTTTCAACTTGCGAGCTTGCAAGTCACAACAACACAAGCGACTTGCGTTATTAATGATATCTATCTGTTTTTCAAGATACAAGAAGACATAGCAAATGAGCCTAATGCAGCTGCGTTAGCTGAAATTAACTTAGACAAGATATATTCTGGTAACGATGGACTACCAGCTTCATGGGATAGTTCTGCAATCACCAAGATACATGAGATACATAGGGATATATTAATAAGATTCTCAGGTGTTACGACAAGCACCCCATCAGGATATTCAGATCTTGACACTGCAAGGTCGCAGACTAACAAAGAATGGTTTGCTAGATTTTGGCAGCTGGAGCCAGAGATAACACAAAGGCTTTTGGAAAAGCTACAGTTTGAAGGTGGATTTGTTTTTAGATTTAAAAGTGATGACTCGCCGCAATATATATTTGTCAAGGATAGTTATAGTAGCGTAGACCATACAATATCAAAGAACGACCTGTCTCGTATTAAGATCAGGAATACACCGTTTGGAGATCTAAAGACCAAATATATTTTAAATTACGAGAAGCATCCAGCAAGGAATAGTCATATAAAGACACAAACCTCTACAAACGCTACATCAAGGACTAATTTTAATATTGACACAAAAGAAAACACAGAGCAGATAGATTTAGACTATTTAGTGTCTAACGGGGCTGGAACAGTTGGAGCAACAGACCTAACGACTGGTAGCGTCAATGATGGGTTTGCAAATTATTATGGATATTTAGTTTCAAACATAAAACTATTAGTAGATGCAGATGTTGTAAATCCAGAGCTAATAGGTATAGAGGTAGGAGATACTGTTAAATTTGACAATACAGATATGTATCCAGAAAAAGCTTTTGGATCTAACTGGACAAACAAAGTATTTATGGTGACTAGTGTAAATCGTAGACCAGGTAAATTAAATGTATCATTTAGGGAAGTAGGAGTTATTTCATAATGGCAAAGTTTTTATTATATTCAGTTGACGGCAGAGAGGGGTCTGCTTCTGTAGACAGTGGGTCTATTGATCCTGGCGGTGGTGCATATTCCAGCAATGCAAGCAAAGTCACCAATGACGAGCGTTTAGTAGATGGTAGTGTAGCGACAGCTGCAAACTTTACTGCTCAACATGCGGCAGTTAGGGTAGACAAAGGAGCAGCCGCTATTGATACCGTTGACTCTTTTGCGTTTCATTCTACAGCAGCTGGTGATAATGGATTACAAGTATACACCAACTCTTCATCAAGCACTTCAACCGACACAGAAAAGCTTACATTTGGTAGTATTATTCAAGGCTGGAACGTAAGTGCGCAAGGCAAAAGTCGCGCTGATAGCGAAGCAAAGCTTACCGCTTCTGATTCTGAAAGATATTGGTATGTTGCGGCTCATGAAGCAGCGGTATCTACGATAACAGAAATAATGTTTGCCAAACAAGTAGATCTTAAGAATGTAACATTGTCAGGCACGGAAGGCGTTACAAATGGTAACAGGGTAATACAAAGCCAAGGTGGAGTGCAGTTCTCAAACAAAAGACATGACGGTATAAAGTTCTGGAACTTCGATCTTAGCTTTATAAGCGCAACTTACAAAGCAGAATTAGAAGCTATGCGAGATGCGGTCTTTGGGTCACATGATAAGATAATTTACTACGATGATAACAACTACAACCTGGTTAGACTTTCTGACGACTCTTTGCAGTTCAAAGAGGTTGCGTTCAACGTATTTGAAACAAAGATAAAACTAACAGAACAGCTATCTTAAAATACCTCATTTAAAGTATTGACAAGTGTTTTAGTAGTTTTGATCTTGTCATCATCAATCCAGTCTGCATAGTGGGCTTCTGTATCTTTTACAGACCTATGTCCACAAAACTCTTTTGCAGCGTATATATTACCAGTAGCTCTTAATACTTGAGTTGCTCCGGTATCTCTAAGGTCATGCAATGTAAAATGGAAACCAACAGCTTTTCTAGCTTTTACTATATAATTATAAAGAGTTTGGCTAGAAACAGGGATTGGATACTTGCCAGCATTTGGACAATCCAAGTATTCTTTGAAATAATCTGATATCTCATTTACAAGATCCATATGCTCTTTTAGCCAAGGAATAGAAAACGGCTTACTATGCTTATCTTTGTGGTTTTTTCTATAAATATAAGCAATGTTCTGATCTTGGTCTATATGCTTCCAGGTAAAGTAAGGCCCACAAAGCTCTGATCTACGACATCCAGTCAATATATAAAGCTTTATAATATTCTTAGTGACTTGCGGTATATCGCGGCAGTCCATAATCTGTTTTAGCTGTGATTTTCGCAAAGCGTTTAAGCTGGCTTTTTTAACAGTTGGATGGCTAATCTTAGGTCCAGATATCTTACCTACAAGCCTATTTAAAGATATACCTTTAAGACATGAAGATCTTACGCTATTTAACATTTTGATTTTAGAGATTTGTGCGTTTCTACTGTTGTTTCCAAACTTAAAAAGAAGATCTTCGTAATTTAAATTGCAAAATTTGTAGTCCTGGCCAAATCCTTTGTTAGGATCTAACATCTCTTTAAATAATCTTAAATACTTTGCCTGTGTAGACAGCTGGTAGTTTCTCACTGGCATTACTTTGTTTTTAAAGTATTTAAAAGCCATTTCAAGGGTTAGTTCTGGTATAACTTGCTTTTTTGTCAGATAACCCAACTTTTGGTCTATTTTATCTTGCTGTTCTTGCAAAGTAAGCTTTTGTAAGACATTTTGTGCTTCTTTTTTACCTATACAATGCAAAGTCCTGTATGGATTTGTGTAAAGCATTTTATAGCCTTTTGGTATATATCTAATTCTATAACGATTCTTATCTATGTCTTTTTGTGTTTGTTGTAATATTGTAGCCATTTTTTTCTCCTCTTTCTTAGTAAAAGTTATATAGATTATTACAAATATCAAAGAAAAGTTTGTTTTTTATGGTTTTTGTCGTAATATCTATCACATAAACAAGGACAATCCATGGCAAGACCGAAAATTGAAACAGAGATAAAACCACAAGTCAACATTCTCAATGTTTTAAATAGATCTGACGTAAAAAGGTCTTTGCGATGGCTTTCCAAAGAGTCGAATATATCATATGCTTTGTTGCACCACATATGCAGCGGAAAGAGAAGGTTGCATCGTAAGCATGAAGATAAGATCCTGTTTGCTTTGAAAAAGTTCAAAGTTGACGTAACCACCGAAGAAATATTCATAAAATAATCATATGGCCACATACCATGAGCAAAATCAAGATTTTCCCTACTGAGGAATTCAAAAAAGAAGACATTCTCTCCTACGTTGCACAGTTAGGCGCACGCTTACAAAATACGTCAAGCTGTGCAACGCTCTCTCAGTACGACGTAAAAATAAATTGCAATACCCCTTCCACATACTCGCTTGTCAAGTATAGCAAGATGCAAGATATCTGCCGTAAGCTTGACACTAAAAACATAAAATATGAGGTAATATCATGAGAAGCTTAATTTGGTATATAAAAAATTATAGCATAGAGATTTTTATTTTCTCAATATTAATATCAGTAATAATAAACAATAGGAGCTTATTATGGCCGTAAGTAAAAAAACAGGAACACCAAAAGCTGTTAAGTTTGGACCCCAGATGGTATCGAACTTAAAAGTAAGATACTCACACTTAGCAAAACCAGATCTTGAATACAATACTGGACATAGCGTTACAGTAGAAGTTAACAAGGACTTAAAAGATGCTTTCAAAGAAATGACAGCGCAGTCCGGTGTGTCCCACATAAATGGACTCAAAAAAGATGAAGAAGGTATTGAGTTAGCTAAATTTAAGACATCAGTATACTCAAATGATGGTGTACAGAAGTTTCCTAAGATGGTTGACATAAAATCAGAAACTTGTGATGCTCCATTTGGTGGTGATATCATTAATTTAATATTTCAACCAAAAGTTTGGAATGTTAATAACAAAGAACAAATCAGTTGTTACTTGAAAGAAATACAAGTTGTAGAGCAAAATAGCGGTAGCTCAGTAACTTTTATGAAACCAAAACAAACTGAGGTTAGCAATGTGTCTGAAGAAGATACAAGAGAAGATCTGCCGTTCTAAATTAGAAGGCGGTAGTAAACTTAAAATACAAAAGCTGCAACAACTACAGGATAAATTAATGGCAAACAGCAAAAGAAAAGGGACTGCTTACGAGAATGAGATAGTTTCTAAGCTAAAAGAATCAGGTTTTAGTGACGTAAAAAGAGCCTGGGGCAGTGATGGAAGATCTATGGGCGAAGCGCCTGATGTAGATATTGTTGCGGATAACATAAAAATACAAGCTAAGCGTCGCAAGAGTATTCCTAAATGGCTGTCTTTAGGTAATTGCGATATAGTGGTATTCAGAGAAGACCGTGGACTTAATTTTGTTATATCAACCCTGGACGATTGGATAAATGTTCGAAAAATGTCCTTTGATAAACAATAAGGTATGCGCGTTTGCTGGATATGATAAAAGAGGAGAACTTAGATGTGGATTTGCAACGCATCCGAATTTTGTTTCGGGGTTAAAGGTATGCCCTTTGAAAGCAAAAAAGGCGAGGAGAAAAAGGCGATAATTTTGGTTTGGCGCTGGATTAACGGCTTCCTCGCCTATGTTTATGAAGCGCTATGGGATGTTCTTTCTACTTCGGCTGACAGCTCCTCCTCTTCGTCCCATAGCGCATTTGAAGAAGAACAAGTTTATTTGAACGATCCAGAGGATTGTAAACATGGTGACGCTGAGTATCTATGGGATGGGGTGAGCCAAGATACAGATAGATGGGAATGCCACGATTGCGGACAAGTGCTAGATGAAGAAGATGAGCCGTACTTTTTATAAAAGATTAAAACTGCTGTATTATGATCTTACCTACTACAAGTGGTATTTCATATACATAGGCAGATATTTTAAATCACTTGGAGCCATTGAAGAAGTGAAGCAGTTTGATTGGTTCTTAGGGTTAAATGATCATAGGATATTAAGAAAAATTTGGAGATATATACATGGGATGTAATTATGAAAGTTAGAGATTTTTTTGTTTGGGCGACAGCCGAATGGAAGACAGAGATGAAATTGATGCGAGCAAAGGGGAAAGAATATACTGTAAGCTCTATCAATGGCAATGAAGATAAGTTAAAAAATTTCAAGTCTATTGGTGAAAGATTGGGATTATCTGCATCTATGGTTTGCATGGTATATCTTTTAAAACACGTAGACAGCATAAGAAACTATGTCTTAGAGGGCAAAGAATTTTCTGATGAACCTATAGAAGGTAGAATACATGACGCTAGAAACTATTTTTTGTTGTTAGGTGCTATCATAAAAGAAGAAAAAGATTTGAGACTTGAACATAACAAAAGTATTGATTTAGACGAAGTAGAAAAGTTATTGTAGTTCTTTGAAATGCTTAGTTTATTAATTTCACAACTTAATAAAAATAACAATCGTTCGAGTCTCAAATAATTTATGTGGATAAAATGTGTAAATAATGTATCGCTACCTATGAATGGCGGGGTATATGTTATGTACAACAGAGATAATAAAATCATATACGTAGGTCAGTCAAATTCTTTAAAAAGAAGGTTATCGCATCACTCAAAAAATGGCGAATGGAGCTACCTAAAATACAAGACCATAGAAAATACAGATGAAAGAATTATACTAGAAGCAAAATTTATACGCAGATTACAGCCCCACTTAAATAAACTACGACAAAAATACATACCAAGTCAAGATACAGTAAATATACGAGTCATAATACCAGAAATATATGCAAAAGCATTAGATATATATCAAAGGGCAAATAACATAAATAGAGAAAATGCATTAGTAAAGCTTTTAAAAGGTCCCTTGTCAAAAGAATTAAAATATTTGGAAAAACAATAAATGAAATCAACGCATTACTATTTAATAATAGATATTTACAAGAACCTAATAAGAAAAAAAGACAAAAGAGGAGAAGATACGCAAGAGCTAAAAAAAAGGCTTCTTGCTATCATGATTAAACATGGGAAGAACAAAAGCACACACAGCGTATAAATCAGAGGATGGACAGCGCTTAAAATCAGTTACAACAATACTAAATAACCTAGGCTGGAACAAGAATGTTCTTTTGGCCTGGGTAAGAAGAACAGCCATGGCCGGTTTAGATCCTGATAAGGTGAAAGAAGAAGCGGCTAGCATTGGCACACTAGCACATCACTTGTGCGAATGCCATATAAAAGGCATCAAACCAGATACATCAGAGTACGCTCCCGACATGGTAGAGAAAGCAGAAAATGCATTCCTAGGATACCTAGACTGGGAAAAGATGACCAAACCAGTATACGAAGCGGTAGAGTTAAAGATGGTGTCAGAGAAGTATCGCTTTGGCGGGACCGCTGACTTCATTGCAAGGATAAATGGAACGCTTGTCTTGGGAGATCTAAAGACCGCACGCGGACTCTATCCAGAGATGACAGCCCAGCTTGCAGCATACAGGGTCATGTATCTAGAATTACAACCAAAAGCTAAGATCGAGTCTGCCATGATACTTAGGATAGATAAAGAGAATGGGTCTTTTGCACATCATATGATATCAAAATATCAGCTTCAGTGGGGGTGGGATGTATTCAAACATTGCTTGGCACTTGAAGAATTAAAGAAAGCAGCTTGATTATGACTAGCGATAAAAATACGCTTTCTTACAGTTTTGTTGAATGTTGGTTCTGCGGTTGCAGAATGCGTCTAGCTGGTAACTTTAAATACAAGGACTTTGGTAGAAAAGGCCAAGGAGATATTACACTGTTATCCTGTTCACAATGTGATGCGTCTGCTGAATTTAGCTTACCATCTAACAAAGATATCGTAAGTAATGATAGAAATATATCAGCAGCACATTGATAGGATCACTACATCTGGCAATGGACAGTATAAAGGAATCTGCCCTTTTCATGATGACACTAGGCCAAGCTTTACATTCAACGAAGAAGGGCAATATCAGTGTAAGGCATGCGGCGCTAAAGGCAATGCGATAACCTTTGCAAGAGAAATGAATATAGAGATACCAAAACAAGACTACGAACCGGTCAAAATCAAGAAAAAAGAGTGGACACCACCAGGGAAGCTAGATCAGCATCACTTTGACCAGGTGTTCTTGTTCCAGGATGAACTTTTGTTTCATTATGATAAATACACGAAAGGTTTGCCTTGGAATAAACGTATGGTGAAGATATTGTGTATAGGCTGGGACAACGGGTTTACATTCCCGTATACTAACATTGAAGGAGACCTGGTCAATATAAAGTGGCATAAGAAAAAACAAGTCAAAGGTCATGGCTCTACATATATTTTTCCTATGTGGCAAATGATGCATAATTATGACGTTGAGAAGCCACTATATGTAGTTGAGGGAGAAAAGGATGTAGTATCCATGGTGTCAAGTGGTAAGCAAGCTATTACGCTGAATAATGGAGCGGGTGCTAAATGGCCAGAGGAGCTAGTGGTCTTAATATCAAATAGATTTAAATTGGTCTATCCACATTATGATAACGATGATGCTGGTAGGGCTGCTGAAAAAGCATTTATAGAAAGGTTCAAACCATATGCAGTTGGGTAAGATCGACATGAGTAAAGTCCCAGAGGGCGCTGACGCTACTGATATTGTACGAGATAATATAGAGACCAAAGAGAGTGTCCAGGGCAACGGGATGATCGGACTGACCGATTTGCTGCAAAGGTCAGTGGGTGACCATGAGTTCATGGTAGACCCAATATTACCGAAGTCAGGTATCACGGTGCTTGCAGGGACAGAGGGCAGCGGCAAGAGCATTCTTTGTTCACAGCTTGCCCTGAGTATTGTCATGGGTCATGACTTTCTGGATATGAAGATGGGATCTCCACGTAAAGTGATGATATTTAACTTTGAGCTTTCCGACCAGGAGTACGCACGTAGAATAGGACTTCAGTATCCAGCGATGCGCGACATTGGGTATAAGAACGGCGGGTCGGAAGATCTATTTCAGTATAAGACATATGACGGGGGTGCGTTCAGTGAGAGGTGGCAAGAGATAGAGAATTACTGTAGGATTCAAGGATCCAAAGGTGCGGTGGTGCTTGTAGATAACATGTATACTTCTACTGAAAAGAATCTATCAGATAATAGTGAACTGCGCACGGTGTTGAAGCATGTACGTAAGATCAGCGATGAACATAACATCTGCTTTGTATTGGTAGGGCATCACAACAAGAATACGGTCCCAGAGCCTATTAATATCAATCAAATACAGGGTGGCAAGCAGCTAACGATGAATGCTGACAGTGTGATACAGATAGCTGCCAATGTGAACGATGAGTCGGTCAAGTGTTTGAAGTGGACCAAGAGTCGGTACAGTGGATCTAGCTTGCACAACAAGCCGCTAAAGTTAACGCTGGACGATTCGTTGTTGTATACCAGGCGGGGGATCATCAAAAGTGAGATAGCTTACTTTACTGATATGAAAGAGCGTATGGAGCTAAAAGCTTTGAAGGCTTATGTCAATGACTGTGTTCCGGAGCATATGGAGTTTGATTCTCAGAACTTATTTAGTTATATCGTAGAAAATCCAGAATTTAATAGCATCAGCCTTGCTACTGGAAAAAGGTGGCTCAAAAGACTGACCGATTGGAATATTCTTGAGAAAAAATCTCATGGCAGATACTTTGTGAAAAGGGACAATTTGAGTGATTATAGTGATGATGAGTGAGCTTTTGAGCTTTTGGGCCTAGGGGTGCTAAGAGTGAGCTTTTGATACTATCTATAGTAAAAGCTCAAAATATCACCTATATAGGCATGGAAATTGGTATTTTTTACTGTAGAAATGAGCTTATTGAGCTTATTGAGCTTTTTGAGCTTTTGAGCCTTTTGAAAAAATACCCCCCCCTGTTTTTGTAAAAATTTTAGTAAAGTAGGTTAAAAAATTTGAATTCTAGTAGAATTTTTTTTGAAGTCTAAAAATAAAAAATTACCCTGGGGCCTTTATATATAAAAGAAAATGTAAGGATCTTGTACTTTTGAAGTTCTCAATTATACATAACTTGAAAATAAAAAATTTAGATGATCAACTTTTTCAAAAATGCAGCCATGGCAAAAAGCAAAATGATTATATTTGCAGCTTTGCAAAGCTTGGTAAAAATAAGAAATTAAATTGCCTGGCAATGTTAGGCTATTGTAGAAATATAAAAGTTCAGGGCCTTGAAACTTGTTTTTTAAGCGCTCGCAATGAATTAAAACTAAAAATTGTAAATAATCGTAATAAGTCAAAATAAATAACCTTTTATTTGCTCCAAAAATGGCCTTAAATCGCCGTTTAATTTTTTATGCTGCTTTAAGTATGGCTACGCAAAAAAAAAGCCCTAGCCCCGGAATTAATCCAGGGCCAGGGCTGCGCAGCAATTAAGCCAGGGCTTTAAATGCGGGAGCGACCCGCGCGCCTTAACTTAATATAATCTTATTTACTGCTTTTATTTGTCCAGGCAATAACAACATTTTCAACGCCTGGAAAAAATACCTTTATTAAAGATTTAATTAAAATTATTCTCATATATTACGCTCCATTGGTTTGGTTATTATTTCAAATAGTGGGTAATTTTTATTACGCGCCGCATGACCCGCGCGCATTGCCTTTGCATAACTAAAGCCGGAATAAATAGACGTAATTTTTTTGCAGTCATATTCACAGCTTCCGATTTTATATTTTTCTTTTTTTTCTTTAGTCACTACATACCATTTAATATCAAAGGCTCTTTTATATTGTGTTAAGATCACCTTATTCATTTTGGCCGCCTTGCTTTACTACAAACCCGGTATTATCTTTTTTAGCTTTGCCCTTTGCCAATAATCCAACAACTACATTTTTACCATCTAAAAAACGCAAGTCATTTTTGTCACCATCAATAACGGGCCGCCCTAGGTATGACTTAGGCAAATAATTTTGAAATACTACAGCAATATTAAGACCGTTTTTTATAGCTTTTTGAGCGTCCCGGTCATTGCCGTCAGCTTTGCTAAAAGTTAAATGATAATTGGCCGGCAGTCTTTTTCTATTAGGATATTTTGTATAATCATAAAATTGAACATCCGGGAATTCGTTCATAATTCCGCTATTTTCCCATAAAATATCACTGGTGCCGTTCAATCTAATTGCTAATTTTAGGCCCTTATTTTTAGCGGTCTTTTTGGCGCTGTTGATCTCTTTTTTAAGTTGGATCATAAAATTATTATAATCATTAAAAAAGGTATTTGTTTTTTTAATTCGTGCTTGTTGAATTGTATTCATTGCACCGCGGCCCGCCGTATTTAAACATGCAGCAGCACAGCCGGCGGTAGCTTTTTTACATACATTACGCCCGCTTAAATCGTGCGGCGCTAAATGTAAAATTGGCGTATAATATCCATACGCTAAATTTTTATTCACTTTAAAATTTGCGCTTGGTTTACTTAGTAAAGTTTGCATAATAGCTCCTATTTTATTTAACACAATATAATAACAAATAATAATAAACGGAATAATAATTATTACAATAACTAATTAAAAGCTCAATTATATAACATTTTTACGCGCGCGGCTGTACAAAGCGGATGAACCGGAAAAAACTTTTTTCATATTTTCGCGGCTTTGCCTGGCCTGTTTCGTTCCTTAGTTTTATTTTACGAGTAGGTTATTGGAACCAATTGAACCAATAAAGAAATTTGATCATTGAAAATAATTTATATTATACATAACCCCGGTCCACAAGGCAGCAAAAATGTGCTTGACGTATCGGGCGCGCAAAATTTTTTTAGTTTTTTAAAGGTAATAAGTATTGTAACAAAATGGACTGGCCACTACTAACAGAAGATGACTACGAAAGACTCATAGAGTCCATAGATCTTGGTGATGAGTTCTTTCAAAAACTCGCCGCGTTCCGGTCTGGCTTGATATCACCTGAGATGCGTAAATGGCAACTCATGGCCCACCAGG
>LULI01000012.1_pt1 | contig 53861 bp, 62 predicted proteins | sample 728191 | NCBI WGS metagenome assembly LULI01 (sample SAMN03860293, study PRJNA289734) | marine metagenome | biome: seawater column; feature: ocean; material: water; isolation source: Red Sea water column Station 169 - depth 50m | place: Saudi Arabia: Red Sea | collected 2011-10-15 | depth 50 m | reverse complement strand
AATAATTTTTTGATATCAGGGTGAGTTTTAAACTGTTGAAATTCATCATAAGGAGAAAGATATGGATTCTTATAATCCAAACCGATTACGTAACCTAAGTATATTTGATTATTTTCAGCGTGATAACAAAAACTACCTCCATATGTATCACTTTCAAGAGGCCATCCAACACTGTGTGAAACTTTACCGATTTGATGATTTTCAGAATTGATCTCCCAAATTTCTTTAAAGCCTATACCGTATTGTTGAGGAGATTTGTTGTTCGAGTCTAAATTAAATTTTTTAAGGACCTCTTTTCCCAGGTGACCTCTACAACCCTCTGATAAAACTGTAACTTTACCTTTGATATTAATCCCAGGTTCATAATTATCTTTAGGTTTAAAATTTTTGTCTAAACCCATATCACCTGTTTGAACACCAATAACCTTTTGATCGCTATCATAAAGTAATTTACTAGCTGCAAATCCTGGAAAGATCTCTACTCCTAAGTTTTCGGCAAATTCACCTAACCATTTGCAAAGATTAGATAAGCTAATAATGTAGTTTCCATGATTTTTTAAAACATTTGGTAAAAAAAAGTTTGGCACCTTCATACTTTTAGTTTTTGTATAAAATAAAAAATCTTCTGATGTTACTGATGTATTGATTGGACTATTAAGTTCTTTCCAATTTGGAATGAGTTCATCTAAAGCCTTAGTTTCAAAAACATTACCACTTAAAATATGAGCACCGACTTCAGATGCTTTTTCTAGTACACAAATAGACAAATTCGTATCGAGTTGTTTTAGTTTAATTGCTGTTGATAAACCAGCTGGACCAGCTCCAACTATTACTACATCGTAATTTAATTCTTCTCTCTGCACTTCGCTCATAATGTTGATTATATATTAAATATTACGATTCTATCTGATTAAGTAGATCTAACTCTTTAATAATTTCAGGTATTGCTTGAAATAAATCCGAAGAAAGTCCGTAGTCAGCTATATTAAATATTGGTGCCTCTAAATCCTTATTAATAGCGACTATGACTTTACTTTCTTTCATACCCGCTAAATGCTGTATTGCACCGGATATACCTACGGCAATATAAAGCTCAGGAGCAACCATTTTACCAGTTTGTCCGACTTGGTATTCATTGCCAATATATCCTGAATCAACAGCAGCTCTCGACGCTCCAACAGCTGCATTAAGTTTATCAGCTAAATCATATAAAAGTTTAAAATTATCAGAGTTTTCTAGTCCTCTACCTCCAGACACAACCACTCGAGCATTGCCCAATTCAGGTCTGTCACTCTTTGATACTTCTCTACTTACAAATGTTGTTTTAACCTCTGAGTCGATGAAAGAAATATTTTCTACAGCAGCATCACCCCCTGTTTCTTCACATTTTTCAAAAGAAGTGGGCCTGACAGTCATTAAATTAATTTTTTGATCAGTTTGAACATAAGAAATAGCGTTTCCCGCATAAATAGGTCTGATAAAAGTATCTTGGGACTCTATACCTATGATATCGCTTATTTGTGTGACATCTAACAGAGCAGATACTCTAGGTAGCAGATTTTTTCCAAATGTACTAGAAGGTGCTAAAATGTGTGAATAGTTTTCAGCTAAATTAGAAATTATAGGAGATGATAATTCTGGTATTTGATTTTCTAATTTCTCATGATCACAAATAATTACTTTTTTAACTAACTGTATTGATTTTGAACTTTTAGCAAGATCTTCAATTTTATTACCTAAAATTAAAAGATGAATATCTTCGCTTAATTTTTTGGCAGCACTAATAGTATTAAGAGTTGATGATTTTAAATTTTTGTTATCATGTTCCGCTACTACAAGTACAGACATTTAAATTACTTTTGCCTCGTATTTTAGTTTTTGAACCAATTCTTTAACATCATTGACCATAATCCCTGCTTTTCTTTTTGGAGGCTCAATTACTTTTAAAGTTTTAATTTTTGATGATGTATCAATTCCAAGAGTGTCAATATCAATTGTCTCAAGAGGTTTTTTTTTAGCCTTCATTATATTTGGAAGAGAGGCAAACCTTGGTGTGTTTAATCTTAAATCACATGTTAAAACAGCTGGAAGTGAAGTTTCTAGGTTTTCAATACCTTCATCTATCTCCCTTGATATAAAAACTTTATTATTTTCAATTTTTAAATTTGAAATAAAACATCCTTGTGGCCAATTTAATAATGCAGATAAAATCTGACCTGTTTGATTTGAGTCATCATCGATAGCTTGTTTACCCATTAAAACGAGATCTGGTTTTTCTTTATCAATTATTATTTTTAGTGTTTTAGCAACTGCTAATGGCTCCAATGTGTTTTGACTTTTAACCAATATAGACCTATCAATCCCCATAGCCATGGATGTTCTTAAAACATCTTGGGATTTATCATCTCCAATAGATACAGATATTATCTCATTCGCAAGACCCTGTTCCTTAAGCTTTACTGCCTCTTCAATGGCATTTTCATCTGGTGGATTAACAGACATTTTAACATTTTGTGTTTCTACTCCACTATTGTCGCTTTTTACTCTAATCTGCACTTTGTAATCAACGACTCTTTTGACAGCAACTAAAACTTTCATTTGAATTTCAATAAAATAAACTAAGTTAAACAACTTACAAGATCCAAAAACTATGACAAATATTAAGAAGAGGAAGATCTATAAAAATATTTATGAATTATTTATTAAATATACTAATAAACTTGATTTTAAAGAGATAAGAGAAAACTACATTTATAATGGAAATAGTGTCTCAGCTATTTGTTTTAACAAACAAGATCAAGTTTTTTATTTCATAAGACAGATGAGACCAAATATCTTGCATACGTACCTAGAATTACAAACTTTAAAATTATAAATCCTAATGAGGGAGAATATATAAAGATAATCCCGATGAAAAAAAAACAAATTTTAGAAATTTTAAAAACAAATAAAACACATAATATTGTTACAAAATACGCTTTTTTAAAAATAAAAGAGCTTAAGATTTAATCTTAATCATCTCTTTATCATAGATAGGATAAAGATGCACATTGCAGGGAACTTTTTTAGTAGCTATCTCTAATTCATAATTACCATTTTCTACAAAGTTTTGATCAATAACATCTTTACTTCTTATGTACCCATAACCAATAGATTTGCCTATGGTGTATCCGTAACCCCCACTTGATAACCAACCTACTTGTTTACCATCTCTAAATATAGTTTCTCTTCCTAAAAGTATTTGATTTGGGTCATCACACGTAAAACCTGCAAAAATCTTTTTCAAACCTTTTGATTTTTGATTTAAAAGTGCTTTTTTTCCAATGAAATCTTTGTCAGAGTTAATTTTAGTTGCCCATCCTAATCCAGCCTCAAGAGGAGTATGGTCTGGCCCGATATCTGAACCCCAAGCTCTGTAGCCCTTTTCTAAACGACAACTCTCTATACATCGATATCCAGCATTAACTAGTCCAAATTGATTTCCATATTCCATTATCTTTGAATAAATTTCTGAGGAAAAATCTATTGGGAAATGAAGCTCCCAACCTAACTCACCCATGTAGGTTATTCTAATTGCATAAACATCTTTTGATGCAATTTTGATTTTTTTACATGTAGCAAATGGAAAATTATCATTTGATAAATCTGTATTTGTTAGCCCTTGAAGGATCTTTCTAGAATTTGGTCCCATTAATGAAAAAACTGAATTATCAAATGTTATATTTTTAACTTCTACTTCTAAATTATTTGGAATATTTGAAATTATCCAATCATAGTCATGGGTCATAAAACCTGTTCCAGTTATAATATAAAATGTATTTTTATCTATAACTGTTATTGTTAAATCACATTCAATTCCGCCATCGTCATTCAACATTTGGGTATAGATTGTCGAACCAATTGGTCTATCAATTTTGTTTGCACATAAATACTCTAAAGCTTGTAGTGAATCTTTACCTGATACAATAAACTTAGCAAAAGATGTTTGATCAATTAGAACAGCATTCTCTCTTGCGGCCTTTACTTCATTTCCAACAAATTCAAACCAATTTTGTCTGTCAAAGGAATAAATATCCCTAGGCTCACTTCCTTTTGGCGCAAACCAATTAGGTCTCTCCCAACCCATTTTTTCACCAAAACATGCATTTGAGTTTTTAAGTTTTTCATAAATTGGAGATTTTTTAAATTCTCTCACTGAGGAGTTTTCCTCAAAAGGCCATGCCATAGTGTAATGTTTAGCATAAGCCTCATAAGTTCTTTTTCTTACCCACTCCAAATCTTGATGGGGTTTTCCAAATCTTCTTATATCAACTGGCCATAAATCGTAAGGTGGTCTTCCATTGGCTACCCATTCTGCAAGTGCCATTCCCGCTCCACCTCCAGCAGCTATCCCATATGCGTTGAAACCTGCGCCAACATAAAAGTTTTTTAATTCAGGACTCTCTCCTAAAATAAAGTTTCCATCTGGTGTAAAACTCTCAGGTCCATTTATTAATTCTTTGACTCCAGCAGTTTCAAGACTAGGTACTCTTCCAAGAGCATTATTCATTATTTGTTCAAAATGATCGTAATTTGAGTCTAAAAGTGAAAAATGAAAATCTTCTGGGACTGATTTTTCAGCCCATGATAAAGGGTTTGGTTCATACCCCCCCATTGCAAGGCCTCCAACTTCCTCTTTAAAATAAATTAACCTGTCAGGATCTCTTAAAGTAGGAAGGTCTGATTTAACACCCTCTATTTTTTCAGTAACCAAATATTGATGTTGAAAAGATACTAAAGGGACATTAACTCCAACATCTTGTGCAAACTGTCTGGTCCACTGACCACAACAACAAACAATTTTTTCACACTTTACTTTACCTTTAGATGTTTCAATACCTTCAATTACGCCATTATTTATAATTACCTTTGATACTCTAGTTTCCTCAAATATTTTTGCTCCTTTGTTTCTAGCTCCTTTAGCCAATGCTTGTGAAATATCTGTAGGATTTGCTTGTCCATCTGTAGGAAGGAAAGCTGCTCCATAAACATCATCTATATTCATGATTGGCCATAAATCTTGAGCCTCTTTTGGAGTAAGTAGTTCCATCTCCAAACCAAATGAATGAGCTGTAGTAGTTTGTCTTAAAACCTCCTGCCATCTCTCTTTATTACAAGCTAGTCTCAATCCACCATTCATCTTCCATCCTGTTCCTAATCCTGTTTCTTTTTCAAGCTTGTCATAAAGATCAACAGAATATCCTAATAATTGAGTAATATTTGCATTTGTTCTTAATTGGCCAACTAGTCCAGCAGCATGCCATGTACTACCAGATGTTAATTTACCACTTTCAATAAGTACAACTTCATGTCCTAAATCAGCTAAGTGATATGCAGTAGAGCAACCCACTATACCACCCCCAATTACTACAATTTTTGAACTATCTATCATTAAAGTTTATCAAATGACTCCTCAAATTTTTTGAGATTATCTGAAGTATACTCAGCATAATTAAATTCTATCTTAGAAGTGATCTCAGAGACCATACTCCACATTGTCTCTCTTAATAAACTAGCAGTTTTCATTGCGTTATATTTAATTATTAAATCTTTTGATGGTTTTTCTTTAAAATACATTTCTAAAACTTCATTTTCTAGATTTTCATCTAAATCATTATTAGAAGATAAACCTCCTATATCAAACAAAGGATCATTAAAACCACCATATTCCCAATCTACTACCCATATTTTAGAACCATCATCAAGAAAATTTGCAGCCAATAAATCATTATGACCAAATACAATTTCTCTTGGAGAGGAGAGTTTTTCTAACTTTTCTGCTTTTTTTAACAAACTTGGAATTAATGAAATGTGAGAGCTATTATTATTTAATAAGTAATTTGAGTAGTACTTTATGACATAAAAAACCCAGAAAATTTGAGGCTGACCTGATAACTTGTTAGGTATTTCATCATGAATTTTTCTTATGATTGGAACAATTTTATTTAAATTTTCTCTTACAGTTTTTGGTTCAAGAGTTTTACTTTCAATGAATTCTAAGACCAATACTCCAGGTTCATTATAAATTAATTTTGGAGACACCCCTATTTGATAGGCTGCTTCACTAACAATAATTTCGTTTGATCGATAAACTAGATGTTCTGGTATATCTGAACCTAATCTAACAACTGATTTAGAACCAGAGTCTGATACTAAGAAATTAAGATTTGTAATTCCTCCCTCTAAAGGTTCAATATTTTCAAGATTTTTCCATATTGGAAGACTCTTGATTTTATTTTCAAATTCCATTTGATTAAAACATACTGATCTTTGAATTATTTTCTACGGATAAAATCCAAAAACATTTGAAATTTTTTATAGAATTTTTTTTAAAAGCTATAATAATCTAGATATTTATTAAGGAGGAAGTATGGATCTAATACAGAGACTCAATGAAGGACCTATTTTGTGTGCAGAAGGCTATCTTTTTGCAATGGAGAGAAGAGGATATTTACAGGCAGGAACTTACGTTCCTGAGGTTGTTCTTGATAATCCTGAAGTAGTAACTCAACTTCATAGAGAGTTTATTAGAGCTGGTAGTGATGTTGTTCAAGCATTTACTTATTACGGTCACAGAGAAAAGTTGCGTTTGATTGGAAAGGAAGAATTATTAGAACCTCTTCAAAAAAATGCATTAGAAATTGCAAAAAATGCTGCAGCTGAGTTTCCCCAGTTAGATTTAATGATAGCTGGTAATGTAGCTAATACTAATATTTATGACCCTGATGACAAACAATCTCACATTGATTGTCAAAAAATGTTTGAAGAACAAATAGCTTGGGCAAAAGAAGCTAATGTTGATTTTGTTATTGCTGAAACAATTAATTGGACTGAAGAAGCTAAATTAGCATTAAAGGAAATTAAAAATGCAGGTTTAATAGCTGTCGTAAATCTTGCTATACCTAAAGGTGACAAAACAAGAGAAGGCCATAGTGCTGCAGAGGCCTGTAAAATTTTGGAAGACCATGGTGCTGATGTAGTTGGCCTTAATTGTTATCGTGGTCCTGAAATGACAATGAAACTGCTGCCAAGCATTAGAGAAAAAGTCTCATGCCATGTGGCTGCATTACCTGTTCCATATAGAACAACTGAAGAATTCCCAACACACATGTATATAGAGGATCCAAATTGTAATTGTTTAGATGGTAATGTTTCTCATATTGCTCTTGATGGATTAACATGTAACAGGTTTGAAATGGCTGAATTCACCAAACAATGTATGGACATCAATGTAAATTTTATTGGTATTTGTTGCGGTGCCGACCCTCATCATGTAAGAGAAATGGCAGTTGCTATGGGTAGAAAACCAATTTCTTATAAATATTACCCTGATATGAGCAAACATTTTTCTCATGGCACAGAAAGCAGTCTTAAGGACATTAACAAAACTAACGAATGGCTTAAATAATTAATAAGACTTATAAAAAATAAATTTTAGATGAGTATATGGGGAAAACTTTTAGCTGGGACTTTTGGTTTTGCTCTTGGGGGGCCAATCGGAGCTATGTTAGGTGTAATAGCGGGTCACAGTGTTGATCGTATTCGAAACCAAAAATCTGACTCTAATATAGCCTCTAATTCACCACAAGAAATTATAACGATAGGTATAATTATTTTAGCAGCTAAACTGGCTAAAGCAGATGGTCAAGTTACAACTGATGAAATAAGCGCCTTTAAAGAAAAATTTAAAATACCTCCTGATTTTCAAAGTGATGTTAGCAAAATATTTAATGAAGCTAAAAAAAGCTCTGATGACTATCATCAATATGCTCAACAAATAGGAATGCTATTTCGTGGACAGCCTCAAGTTTTGGAGCAAATTTTAAACTTACTTTTTTATATCGCAGAGGCTGATGGTGAAATCAGCGACTCAGAGATAGTATTTATTCAAAATTGTTCTGATTATTTTGGACTAAATAAAGCTCAATATGAAAGCATAAAAACTATGTGGCTGGATAAACAAATTGATCCATACAAAATTTTAGGAGTTGAGAAAAGTTCTTCTGATGGTGAAATTAGAAAAAGATGGATACAGCTAAGCAAAGAGTTACACCCTGACCAATTAAGGGCACAGGGTGTTCCTCAAGAATTAATCATTAAATCTGAAGACAGACTATCCGAGATAAATCAAGCCTACGATAAAATAAAAAGTATTCGCAAAATCAATTAAACTTTTTTTAACTGATCTGCTTTGGATTTGCCTTTGTCTTCAACAACTTCAAATTCGACTTTGTCGCCTTCATCGAGGCGGTCTAAACCTGCTTGTTGAACAGCTGTGATGTGGACAAAGATATCTTTATCTTCTCCATCAGGGGCAATAAACCCATATCCTTTTTTTGGGTTAAACCATTTCACTGTTCCTGTAGCCATTTATAGTCCTTTCTTAATCTTAAGTAGTAAATATTTAGCGTATCCAAACATAGTTAAAAATTTTATGAGATTTTTTTAATTAGTATTCAAATAGTAAGCCTAAATATTGGTAAACTTTTTATAGCAATTTTTCTAAATTTAAAGTTAAAAATGGTAAACCGGGCCGCTACCTTTACCAATTTTATACAAACTTCCTTTAATTATGGCTCTTTTTATATAATTTCTTGATTTTTTGACAGAATTTAAAATATCTTCACCTAAAGCTAAATTCGAAGCAATTGCTGACGATAAAGTACACCCAGTTCCATGTGTGTTTTTACTTTTAATGATACTAGACTCAAAAAAGTGAATTTTTTTATTTTTTTTTATAAATAGACAGTCGAATATTTTTCCATTTTTAATTAAACCTTTGATCAGTATATCCTTAGCGCCAATTTTTTCTAAAATTTGAATTGCATTAATCATATCATCTTTACTATTAATCTTGGTATTTGTAAGAATTTCTGCCTCCTTCAAATTAGGAGTAATTATCATAGATTTTGTTATAAGGTTTTTAGTTAAACTTGATATAGCGCTTTTCTTTAAGAGTAAATAACCAGATGTTGAAACCATAACAGGGTCTAAAACAACTTTAGATATTTTATAGTTGTCAATAAATTTTGAAATTTCTTGAATAATTTTTTTATCACTTAACATACCAATCTTTATTGAGTCTGGTTTAATATCACTACACGTCGTATTAAGTTGTTCTCTTATGAAATTTGGGGTTGTATTAAAAATACTTTTGACCTCTTGAGTATTTTGTGCAGTTAAAGCAGTAATTACAGACATCGCATAACATTTAAAGTATGTTATAGTTTTGATGTCAGCTTGGATACCTGCCCCTCCTGATGAGTCAGATCCTGCAATTGTTAATACAGTTTTATATCTTTTCATAACTTGAAATAATTTTACTTACATCCATACAATTCTTTTTAATATTACCTTTTAATAAAGAGGATATCATAGCAACGCCATGGATTTTTAGTTTAAGTATACTATTTACATCACTAATATTGATACCTCCTATTGCTATTAAAGGAATTTTTGTAGCTTTAGCACAAATTTTAAGCCCGCTTAAACCAAAATAATTTTTCATTTCTTTTTTTGTATTAGACGAGAAGGCTGAAACACCTATGTAGTCAACTCCCTTTAACTTTTTTACCTTTATAAATTCATTTTTATTACTTGCTGAAACTCCTATTATAGATTTTCTTCCCAATATTTTTCTAGCTTGATTATAGGGTAAATCATCCATACCAACATGCGCACCATGAGCATTTATAGATTTTGCAATATCCACACGATCATTGACAATGAGAGTTTTTTTAAATTTAACACAATCTTTTTTTAAATCTTTTCCTAAGTTGTATAAATCAATTGTTTTTAAATTTTTAAACCTTAATTGAATACAATCGACCTTACTCTCAAATATTATTTTCAAATAATTATCCAACTTACTTAATGGTGTAAGTTTATCGTCAGTAACAAAACAAAATTTAAACACTAGTAATCTTTAAATTATCTAAAATTTCTTTTTCTGTAATATTATTTAATTTGTTCAAGAAATTTACTTGAAAATCTCCTGGCCCCTCTGATTTTGATGCTGCGAGTTCTCCTGCGATTGAAAAAATAGCCGCTGAGCTTATCGCAGATTTATATAAACTTTCACCTACAGCAGCAAATGCTCCTACTATGCACGATAAAGAGCAACCAATAGCTGTAACCTTCGTCATTACACTCGATCCATTTGAAATTTTAGTGACATTATCTTCATAGATAATAAAGTCATCACTTCCGCTTATAAATACAACACAATTATTCTCGTTAGATAAAATTTTTCCAGACTCAATAGCTGCGTGACTTTCAATTGATGAGTCAACTCCCTTTGAAGATATTTTATTTTGATCTACTAGTGATTGAATTTCAGATGCGTTTCCTCTAATAATTAAGTTTTTAGAGCTTTTAATAATGTCAAGAGAAGTTTGTGTTCTTAACTTACTCGCACCTGAACCCACAGGGTCTAATATGATTGGTTTTTCTTGTTCAACATAATATTTAGAAGCCTCTAAAAAGCTAGGCCTCCAATTATCGTCTAACGTTCCAATATTATTAACAAGACAAGACGATATAGCAGCTATTTCTTTAAGTTCATTTGTTGCATGAGACATCAAAGGAGATGCTCCGATAGAGAGAAGAATATTAGCGTTTATGTTCATTGCCACATAATTTGTAATACAATGTACAAGCGCTCCTTTATCTCTTAAATTTTTTAAATCATTATAAATATGCTCCATTATATACCTTTCTTTTTCATCAAAAGTGTCAATATTGTTGAAAATAGAATTGGCACTAAAAATGATGAGAATAATTTATAGTTATTAATAAATGTGAAGTTAATATTTAAAAAATCGCTCAATATATTTTTACTATAAGAGGGGTCAGGAAATATTAATACTCCCAGTAGTAAGCTCAAAAAAGAAATTATGTATATTTGTTTAGTAGTGATATTAAAACCAAATAATCCCAACAAAAAAGGTAAAACTAAACAACAACAAATTAAATCGGCAATTAAGAACACGTATAAGACATTGTAGCCTTGTGAAGATAGTATGAAAACTGCCACCAAGAAAACAATAATAAAGTATAAATTTGAAGAGGATTTTAAGGAGTAACTTGTGCTCAGGGAGACAATCTGAGAATTTATCGCATTTATTAATGTATCAATACTACTCAATACAAGGGAAGTAGCTAATATTACAAAAATGTATTTTATAAATGAAGTCTCGAGTAAACCGAAAAGTTTCACAAATGTTAAATCAGGATCATCCATTGCGTAAAGTGAGATTGAAACTAGTCCAGAGTATCCAATGAAATAAACAATTATAAATATAATTAAAGCAGATATAACTAAACCAATACTAAGTGTTTTATTATCTTTAGCAGCATAAATTCTTTGCCAATTACCATGGTGAAAAAGATTTGTAAATGTAACTGCTATTAAAAAAGTCAAACCTGTTATCCATAGGAATTGATTATTAAAATCAAATAAATTTGCATTTTCGATCATAAATGAAGAGTTATTTGAAAAGTCTTGGAATGGAATTTTAAAAACTAAAAACAAACAAATTCCTATAATGAATATGAATTGAATTAAATCGGTGAATATTGTTGCCGACAATCCTCCAATTAGAACGTACGATAAAGCAATTAATATAATTATCATTGAAGAAATCCAATAAGGTGTATCATTTAAAAAATTAAAGAACTTTGAGATAGCTGTAATTTCAGCTATTAAGAAAACTGTCATATAAACTAACGAAACTATTATAACAAAGTGGGATAAGTTCTTGCCAAACCGATTTTCGATACAATCGTGAAAGCCTGTTGAGTTTGGAAAAACCTTTCTTACATATTTTCCTATAAAGATGAATAAAACTAAAGGCATCGCAGCTCCAAGTGCATAACCAATCACATTACCCATTCCACCCCAAGTAGCTGCTGCGGCAGGAGAAAATATTATCCAAAAACCCAATGCAGAAGATACAAAAGAAGATATTGAAAAAAATAAATTATATTTATTTTTAATAACAAATTTATCATCTGATAATTCATTTTTTTTCAAAAAAAAGAATGACGCAGTAAAAATTAATCCAAAAAAAATTAAAAAAAGAATTTCCATCTAATTTGTTCTTGTTTTAAAAGTATTTAAGGGAAACTTCCTACGCCAGAATTACCTGGATCAGGTTCGAGGGTTAAGTATTACCTTTCTCAGCCTTTCAGCACCCCTTAAACCTAAATATTATCAAACTAACTAAAATAAATCAATTATCTTTACTAAAAACAAATTTAATATTAAAAACATCACATGAAAATAATTGAAAACTTCTCTGACTCTAAAGGAATATCTAGTAATTCAGAAGACTTCATAAAATTATATAAACCTAGTACGGGTGAGGAATATGCGCATGTTCCAAAAACAACAAGAGATGAGTTTGAAAAAATTATTAATAAAATGAAATTAGCACAACCTTTATGGGCTAATACACCCATTACGAAAAGAAGTGAAATTTTATTTAAATTTAAAAATTTAATTGAAAAAAATTTTGATTTAATAGCAAAAATAATATCTGAAGAGCATGGCAAGGTTTTTTCTGATGCTAAAGGATCTTTACAAAGAGGTCTTGAAGTAGTTGACTTTGCATGCGGTATTCCTCATTTATTGAAAGGAAATCACTCAATTAACGTTGGAACAAACGTAGATTTGTTTGATATTAAGCAGCCTTTGGGAATTTGTGCTGGTATTACACCATTTAATTTCCCAGCTATGGTTCCAATGTGGATGTTTCCATTATCTATAGCATGTGGAAATGCCTTTATGTTAAAACCCTCTGAGAAAGTTCCTCAATGCTCTTTAAAACTTGCAGAATTAATGAGTGAAGCTGGTCTACCTGATAACGTCCTCACGGTCGTAAATGGCGATAAAAATATTGTAGATCTAATACTTCAGTGTGAAGATATTTCTTCAGTAAGTTTTGTTGGCTCAACACCTGTTGCAAAGTACATTTACACCGAATGTTCAAAAACAAATAAAAGAGTTCAAGCTCTTGGTGGTGCTAAAAACCATATGCTTATAATGGAAGACGCGAATTTAGAGGATGCAGTAAATGGACTAATTGGAGCAGCTTTTGGATCTGCTGGTGAACGTTGTATGGCAACATCAGTTGCTATGCCTGTTGGAAATATTCAAAAACCATTTATGGATTTGCTAAAGGAGAAGGCAAGTAAAATCAAAGTTGGGGAGTCTTTAGACCCACAAAGTGAAATGGGACCTCTCATTACAAAGGAACACAAACAAAAAGTTCTATCATATATTGAAAAAGGTGTTCAAGAGGGTGCAAAATTAGAGTTAGATGGAAGAGGAATTAGTCTTCAAGGTTATGAAAATGGTAATTTTGTTGGTCCTACAATATTTAATAATGTTACTGATGGTATGACTATATACAAAGAAGAGATTTTTGGCCCTGTTTTATCTGTCCTTAATATGAATAATTTTGAAGAGGCTATAAAACTGATTAATAAACATCAGTTTGGCAATGGCACTTCTATTTATACATCAAGTGGTTCATTAGCGAGAAATTTTATGAAAAATGTCCAAATAGGAATGGTTGGGATAAACATTCCTATTCCAGTTCCAATGTCTTTTTACACTTTTGGTGGCTGGAAAGGTTCAATATTTGGTGGTCATGGAATGCACGGAGAAGAAGGGATTAATTTTTATACCAAACGTAAGACAATAACATCGAGATGGCCAGATGATGTCGCAGGGGCTTCACTCAACATGCCAACTATGAAATAATGAATTATGGACAAATTTAAAGACAGACAAAAAGCCTTTGAAGCAGAGCAAAGCCAAAAAGAGCAAACAGAATTTGAAAAAAGAAATTCAAGAAACAAAATCTTTGCTCAATACATTTTAGATGATATTGGACAATCCGATAATTCAGAATTACTGAGAGAAATAATATTATCTGATCTTGAGGAACCAGGAGATGAAGACATAATACGTAAAGCCTTAGATGTATTAGCTCAAAATAATGGTAGTCTGACTAGAGAAGATCTAGTAAAAAAACTCTCAGAAATATAATCTACCAAGACCCATTATTTTGCATACTGGCCCAAGGCTCTTTTATTTCAAGGCTCTCACCTTTTTGAAGTAACTCTATTGATATGCCGTCTGGTGATTTTATGAATGCCATATATCCATCTCTAGGAGGCCTGTTTATCACAACATCCTTTTTAATCAGATTTTCACAAACTTGATAAATATTATCTACTCTAAAAGCTAGATGACCAAAATTTCTGCCACCTTTGTATTCTTCTTTGTCCCAATTGTAAGTTAATTCTAAAAGAGGTTTCTTTTTACTATCAGCAGTGTCTTTATCATCAGGAGCACAAAGAAAAATTAGAGTAAATCGACCCTTTTCACTCTCTTTTCTCGAGTATTCAATTAGTCCTAATTTATTACAATAAAAGTCAAGTGATTGCTCAATATCACTTACTCGAACCATTGTGTGCAAATATTCCATTAAGATTAAATATCAAAAAATTTTAAATCTGTCTAAAAATTTCTAAAATTGCTTATTGCTTCCAAGGACTATTTTTTTTCGAAGGACAGTTTCACGATAAAAAATATATCCGACTGAAAGTAAAATTAATGGACCTCCTAGTAGCACCTCTTTCGAGAGAAACTCACCAAAAAAAATATAACCGATGACAAATGCCCAAACAACAGAAGTGAAGTCTAAAGGAGCAAGAACAGAGGCTTCTGCTAATTGAAAAGATTTTGTAAGACAAAATTGAGCAGTAAACCCTAAAAAACCCGAAGCAATTAGAAAAACTAAGTCTAAATTATTTGGCCATATCCAATCATCACTATAGAAAAATAAACTTGAAACTGTTCCAAATAAAGTAAAGGCCCATACCGTTAAAATATTATTATTAGTTATTAATATTTTTTTTAGAATTATCACTGCCATTGACAAAAATATACTAGCTAAAAGTGGTAAAACAGAATAGTTGTTTAATAAATTCACGTCCGGTTTCAAAATAATTACTACTCCTATAAAACCAATAATAATTGCAATTACCCTCCTATATCCAATTTTTTCACCCAGAAAAAAAATTGATAATATAGATATAAAAAAAACAGATGAAAAACTGATTGTTTGCATTTCGATCAGCGGAACATATCTAAGAGATATGAAGAAAAGACTCATTGCTGAAATTCCTACTAAACCTCTAAAAAAATGAAGTTTATAATTGTTAATAGAAGATATTTTTAGATTTAAATAATAAATGACAACTATCAATGGAATAAGAGCAAATAGATTTCTGAAAAAAACTACCTCAAATAATGGTAAGTTGTCGCCTGTTGCTTTTATACATACACTCATTAAAACAAAAAAAAGGACGGACAAAGACTTGTAGATAAATGCTGACATGTGGTTAATCTAAATATATTAAATATGAATGAATTTACTAATAGTTAATGGATATGACAAAAACGGATGGGGTAAACTAGCTAGATATGGATTACAACCAATATGTGAGTTTTACAGAGACCAACTAAAAATAATTAATTCAAAAATAAAAACTACATTCATTTATCCATCTATGAACTTAGATGAAAATTATGATGAAAGTTTCATCAAATCATTTACCGGCATTGTGTGGACAGGTTCAAGTCTCAATATTTATGATAATACAAGAGAAATTAAAAACCAAATTTCTCTCATGAAAAAGTTATCAAAGTTAAAGGTAAATATGTTTGGTAGTTGTTGGGGTATGCAACTTTTTACTGTTGCAAATGGTGGCGCAGTTAAAAAAAATCCTAAAGGTAGAGAAATTGGAATAGCCTATAATATAAGTATTAATAAATATGGTGCGCATCATCCAATGTACAAAGATAAGCCCTTGATATTTGATGCTTTTGCTTCTCATATTGACCATATATCCCAAAAGCCTAATAGATCTCATGTTCTGTCAGACAATCATTACTCAATTCAGTCTCTTGTAAGCAATAAATTTTGGGGTACCCAATATCATCCTGAATTTAATTTTAAATACACAGGACAAATTTTAAATGCAAGAAAAAATATTTTACTCAAAGAAAAACTGTTTAGTAAAAATCAAATACAAGGGTTAATCAAAGACTTTAAAAGACCTAATAACAAGAGTTATAGTCAATCTTTGTTAAAAGATACGTTAAGACACAAAGAATTAAAAAATTGGCTAAAATATTTAAGAAAGAATTAATATAATTCTTTAAATTCTTTTAGATTATTACAAACTGAAAATAAATCTTTAAAGTTTTTATAAGCAAATTTGGAGTTCATTACTTTCTTGTATTGATTAATTATATCAGACCAATAATTATTATAATTAAACAAAATACATTTTTTACCCTTTATAACACCCAATTGAAGAGCGCTGATTACTAAACTAATTTCTTCTATTGTACCCCCACCCCCGGGTAAAGCGACAAAACTATCTGACAATTGTAAAAACTTTTTTTTTCTTTGCTCCATTGTTTTCGTAACATATATTTTGTTAATTTTTGTGTGAATTTTCTCACGCTTATCTAGAAAAGATGGGATGATACCAGTTACATGGGCGTTATATTTTAATGCTGTCTTAGCAACAACACCCATTAATCCATTTTCTCCACCTCCATAAACAATGTCATAATCATTTTGTGCTAGATATTTTGTAACTGTTATAGCTAAATCTTTAAAATTTTTGTTTGATCCAAACATAGATCCGCAAAATACGGCAACTTTATGTTTAGAATTTTTTAATTTCATATAGATTTACTGTACAACAATATTGAAAAAAATGACTAAAAAAAATAACATTGAAGAGCTTAAAAAAGTAAGAAAGAAAATTGATAATATTGATAACAAGATTATTGAGCTGATTGGTGATAGATTTAAAGAAATACACAAAGTCACTAAATTAAAGGAAAATAGAGAAGAAATAATTGATCACGAAAGAATTACTCATATTTTAAAGTCTGTTCAATCAAAAGCAAAAAAAAATAAAATTGACGCTGAAATAATTGTTAGAATTTGGCAAATTTTTATACAAGAAGCTATTAAACTAGAGTCTGCAAAAATAAAAAAATAATCACACCAAAACGATTACTAACATTATAAATAAAATTGATATTAGAATTGTGCCTGCAAAACTAGGTGTTGTAACTTTAATGTAGGATAAATTACTAAATTTATAAGATTTACTTAATACTTGTTTAAAAGATAAACCTAAATTTTTATATAAACTATCTGTTAATAAACCTATTTTTTTAAATAAGGGTTTACCAATACCAGGTAACATTTTTCTGTAAAACCAATCAGAATTTAAAACAGTTGATCTAATCTCGGAGGGATAAAGTTTAAATTTAACTAAAAATAAAAATGCAATAATTGCAAAAACTAAAAGTTGTAGCTGACTTATTACATGGTCTAAAGTATAGGGCTGATACTCAACTGCGTATGGAAGTATTTGATACAAATATTTTGGGAATACACCTATAGCAATACATAAAAAAGCAGCGATGCCCATTGCAATGAGCATATTAATTGGAGCCTCTTTAACTTTATTCTTCCTCTCGTGTGCAAAAAAAGCAAAGTAAGGTATCTTTATCCCTGAGTGCTCCAAAACACCTGCGGAAGCAAAGAATAAAATAAAGTAAATTAAAACCATTCCCATACCTCCAAGCGAGGACATTATTAAAGATTTGGCGACAAATCCGCTGAACAACGGAAATGCAGAAATAGACATGGCCCCTATAATGCAAAATATTGTTGTGAATGGCATGTATTTGTAAAGGCCACCTAATTCAGAAGCTTTTGTTGTTCCAGCTCTGTATAAAACAGCACCCATACTCATAAACAAAAGAGCTTTATAAATTATATGAACGAACGCATGCGCTACCGTTCCATTAAGAGAAAGTTCTGTCCCAATACCAATACCAACAACCATAAAGCCTAATTGGTTATTAAGACTAAATGACAAAACTCTTCTTAAATCATTTTCTATGACTGCAAAAAATACAGGAAAAGCTGTCATTATTGCACCTATCCAAATCAGTGAGTCAGTGCCTGGAAAAGTTCTAGCTAAAGCATAAATTGCCAATTTTGTTGTAAAAGCAGAAAGTGCCACTGTGCCAGTAACCGAAGACTCAGGGTAAGAGTCTTGTAGCCAACCATTTAAAAGAGGAAATGCAGCCTTAATTCCAAAAGCAATAAATATAAAAATTCCAAAATTTGTTTTTAAATCTAGAACAGCTAAATTATGGTTTCCTGTTTGATATAGCATTAAACATGCGCCAATTAAAAGTAATACACCTGAAGAAACTTGAATGATCAAATATCTCATAGCTGCATCTTTTGCTGCATTTGTATTTCCAGCAAAAACTATAAAGACTGAAGTAAGAGCTGTTGCTTCCCACCAAATAAATAAACTAAAAAAATCTCCTGCGTGGAGAGCACCAATAGCAGAGCCTGCATAAGCTAGTGTCGCCATGTGCTCCATTAAATTTTTACTGTGCCAGCTAAAAATTATTACAAGTATAGCTGCAATATGAAAAATAATAGCAAATGGAAGAGTTAAACTATCAGATTGATATAATATTAAATTTAAACCAAGTATGTCCCACTCTAAAAAAGTTCCATAACCATTAAATAAAGATAAAGCTGATAAACCCACCGATAATAACATCGCAGGATGTCTAAAGTATTGAGGAATGGTTGGCAATAAGAATGAAGTAATTATCATAATTAAACCGGGAATAAAATTACTGATCATAATAATCCTCCTTCCTCATTAAGAATTTCCTCAGCCACTTTCCTAACATGACTATAAAAACAAAACTTACAAAACCGAAAAATGCTGGGAAGCCATATATCTCGGCAAAGGAAAAGTATTCATGTCTGTGAAAAGTAAAGTCTAAAAGAATTAAAAGTACTCCGATTATAAGTATGTACTTTGTAAAGCTTTTACCCATACTCTTTAAATCATTTTTTTTCATTTAATTCACTATTACTCCACTAATATTATTCAAAAAATAGTTTGCATAAAAAAAGAAAACTAAACAGCCTAAACCTGTAATTAATGGTGGCCAAACAGTTAAAGGGGCTTTAATTAATTTTATTTCTTTCTTAGAGTTTTGGGTGAAGCCTATTACTACAGGCTGTAATAGATAATAAATATTTAGCAATGAGGAAATACCTAAGATTATTGCAACGATTATAAATTCTCTCTCAATAGAGCCCATGATTAAATAAAATTTACTCCAAGAACCAATAAAGGGAGGAACCCCAATGATAGATAGAGCCCCTAAAGTGTAAGCAAAAAATATTAACGGTAATTTGTAGCCCATACCTTTTAGGTCACTTACCTTTTTAATATGGGCAGTTACATAAATAGCACCTGCACAGAAGAATAGAGTTATCTTACCTAAAGCATGAGTTATAATATGAAAAGATGCCCCTTTTAGAGCTAAAGATGAAGCCAAAGCTGCTCCCAAAATAATATAGGAAAGTTGACTTATAGTAGAATAAGCTAATCTCGCTTTTAAGTCATCTTTTGTTATCGCTATGATACTAGAAGCCATTATAGTGAAACATGCTAACCAGACTAACCAGTCAGAGCTTTTTGTTTGAAGTAAAAAGTCTGGACCAACAATATAAACAACGACCACGAGAAAGCTAAATACACCAGCTTTTACTACAGCAACGGCGTGGAGTAATGCAGAAACTGGAGTTGGCGCCACCATTGCAGCAGGCAACCAACGATGAATAGGCATAATTGCTGCTTTACCTATACCAAACACAAGCATAGCTATTAGAAAAGATAGGTACTCTGCTGGGAATTTATTCATAAGTATTCCCCCATCTTGAAAATCTAAAGTCCCTGTTTTAAGCCAAATCCAAAATATAGCTGGTAAGAAAAATATTAAAGAGGTACCCACTAAAATCGACAAATAGAGCCTTCCTGCAGATTGCGATTCAGCGTTTTGCTTATGTCCAACTAAAGGGAAAGTTGAAAAAGTTAATATTTCATAAAAAATAAATAAGACTAGAAGATTTCCAGACCAAGCTATTGCCAATGCAGCATGGATTGCGATTGAATAAAAAATTACAAATCTTGTTTGATTTTTTTCACCAGCACCCCTCATATAACCAATAGTGTAGATAGATGCCAGTATCCATAATGAAGATGCCACTAAACTAAAAATAGATCCAAGAGCTGATACTTTAAAAGCAAAATCTACCCCATCAAAAAGTGTAAAAAAAGTTATTTGATATACCTCATTATTTTGTATTCCATGAAAAATTTTTAAACTGATTACAAAGGTTATGAGACCTCCAATTATACCAAAAGAGTCTCTTAAGTTATTATTATATCTACAGACATAAGAAAATAATGCTGCAAAAAGTGGGGTGATAATACCCAGTATAATTAAAAACGAATTACTCAATTTTGATAACCTGATATTAAATAGTCTGCGGACAAGTTAGAAAATTCAATTATTGGTGTTGAATATATCCCAAAAACAATGATTGAAATTGTAACTATCCATATTGGTAAATAAATATAAGCATCTTCTTTTTCAGATTTAAATTTAATTTCTGAAAACCACATCTGTTCCACTATTTTCCAAAAATATACAACAGCTAATGCGGAGCTTACCGCAACTAAAGCGATTGAAAAATACATCTGGTTTGTATAAAGAGCTTGAAATAAATATAATTTTGAAATGAAGCCATTTGTTAGAGGTAATCCAATTAAAGATAATCCACAAATTAATAAAGCAAATGAAGTTATGGGGTATTTATAGCCAAAACCTTTTAAACTGTTTAGGGTTACTCGATCCTTATAAAGAATAGCGAAGTAACCAACAGCCATAAATAATCCTCCTTTGATCAAAGCATGATTAAATATATGCACAAAGCCCGAAGCTACTCCACTGTGGTCTTTAAGGCTAAAAGCCAGTGTGATGTAACCAATTTGCGCAATTGAGGAAAATGCCAAAAGTTTTTTGATATCATCTTGATAGATGGCTATTACAGTCCCAATGAATATAGCGAGTAAAGATAGAGGATATAAAACAAAATCTAAAAACAAACTTAAATAGCTCGGATAAATTATGAATACTTCGTACAAAAGTCTCACAAAAAAATAAAGAATTGTTTTTGTTGCTAAAGCAGCCAAAAGTGTTGAGACAGCTGATGGAGCATAACTATATGCAGGTGGTAACCAAATATGGACAGGAAAAATTGCAGCCTTTACCATAAGACCTATAAGCATGAATGACATACCTGCGAAGATAGCTAACTGACCATCGGAATATTGGGCCAGTTGAATTACAAGATCATTCATGTTCAACGTACCTGTCATAGCGTAGGCAAAGCCAACCCCAATTACATAAAATGTAGCCCCGATCGCCCCGATAATTAGATAATTAAAAGCTGCGAGTAATGCTTTTCTATTTTGTCCTGCACCTAAGGCAATTAAAGAAATAGAAGCTAATGCAGATATTTCTAAAAAGACAAATAAATTGAAAATATCATTAGTTAAAATAATCCCGTTCAGGCTTCCAACTGCCAATAACCACAAAGAATAGGCCTTTCCAGAGTCCCTATAGTCAATTTCATTCAAGAAGATTTTTCTTGAGTAAAATGTTGATACCAAAACAAAAATTGAAAATAACAATTGAAGTCCAATATTCACCCCATCTATTTTAAAAGAAATACCCCATGGTGGTTCCCAATTTCCAAACTCATATATAATTAAACCAGAAACAGAAATTTCTTTAAGAAGATGTAAAGATAAAAATAAATGTAACAACAAAGTGATGATTGAAATTATCCAAGGCCATATTTTTGACGGCATAAATGCAATAATTGCAGAAATAAGTAGAGGTAAAACTACTACCAATGCAGGAGCATCGTCTAAAAATATATCAAACATTTATTTATCTGACTTTAGCTCCAAAGACTCTATTTCTTTTTCTTCAATTGTTTCGTAGTTCTTGTAAATTTGTAATACTAAAGCTAATCCAAGCGCTGAAGTAGCCACTCCAACGACGATAGCGGTCAGTATTAAGACGTGTGGCAATGGATTTGAATAGGCATTTGCCATTTTTGTTAATATAGGGGCGGTTCCATCTAAAACTTTTGCGAGTGATACAAAAAATACAAAAACTGCAGTTTGAAAAATTGCTAAGCCAACTACTTTTTTTAAATAGTTTTGACTTGTGATGATTATAAATAATCCGCCAACCATAAGTAAAATAAAGGCAAAATGGTTCCAAAAATAAATAAAATTACTCATTAATTTCCCCAAAGGAAGCAAAAGAGTGATACAAAGCAATCATTACAGTTGCAACTGTAATGCCTACTCCTAGCTCAACTAATATAATACCAATATGTTGACCAGTTGATGGGTCTGATGACAAAACATTGTAATCTAAATACATCCCATCAAGAAATATTGAAACTATTCCGACACCTGCATATAACAAAACACCTATGCACATTAAATATCGATTGATCATTATTGGAACTAAAGTTTCTCCTTTTGAAAGCCCAAATATCATTGAATACAATATAAATGCTGCCGCTACTATTACCCCAGCCTGAAATCCACCGCCTGGTCCATAGTCACCATGAAATTGAACGTAAAGCCCAAATATAATAATCGGTGCAAAAAGAATTTTGCTAACAACGCTTAATACTGGACTAGATGAAATTTTATCTCTCATTTTTTTTATTTTTTTTAAAATTAGTTTTACGATTAAGAGTGTTGCTAGTTAATAAAGCAATGACACCTAAGCCTGCGGTAAATATTACTATTGTTTCTCCCAAAGTATCAAAACCTCTATAACTTGCTAAAATATTAGTAACAACATTAGGTATATGAAAAAAATCTTTACTTTCCTTTAAGTACTCTGGAACTACATGAAGATGTATTGGTGCATTAGGATCTCCTAATAAAGGGAGGTTTGCAATTATAATAATCAATATAAGTGATATCGCTACTGCAAGAATAATGCTCGGAAATAAGTTTATTAATTTATTTTTTTTTCCTTCTGGTAATTTCGCAGCAGCCATTACCATTAAAATTGTTGATATACCAGAACCAACTGCAGCTTCAGTAAATGCTACATCAACCGCATCTAAATTCACATATATAGCTGAGCATAACAAAGTAAAAGCGCCTGTGAGAGCAACAACACTTATTAATGACGTGGTTTTAAAAATAAAAAAGGTTGTTACCAATAGAAGCGAAATTAAGAAAAAATTAATTAATAAAAAGTTCATTTTTTATTTTTTCCCTTTGGCTTATACCCCGACTCATGTGCAAATAGAGCTATTGCATGGCCTGTTACAGGGCTAGTAAATATTAAAAATAACGGTATTAATAAAAGTTTAAGACTTAATAAACTAAAACCAGAATAAACTATCAAAGCTAAGACTATAAAACCTGATCCTAGAGTATCAATTAAACCAGCAGCATGAATTCGACTAAATACATCGGGTAACTTTATAAGGCCTAGACTTCCAGATAAAATGAAGAAGCAGCCAATAGCTAATAAGACTAAAGAAATTAACTCGATATAATTATACGACATTACTTTTTTTTCTTTTTATTTTGTAATACCTAAGTATTGCAATGGTGCCTAAAAAATTCAAAAGTATATACATCAAAGAAATATCGACAAAATCAGGTCTATCAAATGCAAAACCATGAACACTGATACCTATGGCTATAATAGTTCCAATGCTTGATATAGATAATATTCTATCAAAAGGAGTTGGTCCTTTGATTGCTCGAACTAAACATAATGCTACAGAGACGCCCAGAACAATTAAAGTTGCAAAAAAAATCATTTATCTAAATCCGTAATTACTTTGTTCATATCATCTGTTTGCAAGTCTTCTGATAGCTTCTTACTTAATGCGTGAACTAGAAATGTTTTTTTATCTACTTCTATTGTTACTGTACCCGGAGTAAGAGTTATAGCGTTTGCATAGTTTGCAATACCTGTTCTATTCTTCTGAGATGCTTTAACACTTATTAGTTGTGGAGAGTATTTACCATTCCATATTAAAGCTGTTGTCGTAATTCCAGATTTAAAAATTTCTTTAAATAACCAAATCCAATAAAATGGTAATCTAAGAATAATTTTTAAAGGAAGAGAGTCTTCCTCGAGAGCTTTAGCTCTATAAGACATCCAAAAAACAAAAAGAACACTGACTAGTCCAAAAAAAAGTAAAAGCGATTTAAGGTAACCAGATAAAATAAACCAGAATACAAAAAGTATTATGAAATAAGTTATAAATGATAAGGTCTTAAGTGAATCTTTATTAAGTTTAGCCACTAAAAGCTATTATGAGAATAAATCACCCTCTGTAAATACTGCAGTATTCATGTCTTTAACAAATAATTTACCTTGGTCTGATTTAAATCTTGATACCTCAATAAATCCACCTTTAACTGCGATTCTGACGTTTTCAGCATTAATTGATATGATTTGACCTGGAAAATGCTCAGCACTTTGCTCGTCAATAAACTTAGTGTCATAAAAGACATACTCATCACCCATGAATTCAGCCCAAGCACCAGGCTGAGGGTTGCAACCCCTTATTAAATTATAAATTTCGTTTCCGGGTTTTTTCCAATCAATTCTTGCATCACTTTTTTTACACCAAGACTCATATGTTGCTTTAGAGTCATCTTGAGGTGTCTTTGGTGCCTTACCAGACTCAATTAAATTTGCAGCTTCAACACAAGCTTCAAGACCTAATGGAAATATCTTTTTAAAGTAAACATCTCCTAAAGTATCATCAGGACCAATATCAACTTCTTTTTGAAGTAATATTTCACCCTCATCTAGCCCATCATTTGGATAAAAAATTGAAAGACCTGTTTTTGTGGAGCCACCAATTATAGGCCAGTTTATTGAACTTGGTCCTCTATGGAGTGGAAGTAGTGAGGGGTGAAAACAAATAGATCCATGAGTGGGAATATCTCTCGCTCCTTCAGGCACAAAAATTATTACATAAGCCATGACACATAAATCCGCACCATGAGACTTAATTTGGTCTAGTACCTCTTGGTCTTTAAAATTTGAGGGTTGGTAAACAGGCAAACTAACACTTTGAGCGTATTCTTTAACAGGATCGACTGGTTTACCCTCTTTGTCAGGTGCACAATATACCGCTACTACTTCATGGTCTGTTTCTGTATGAAATTTTTCTAAAGCACTTTTTCCAAATGCCTGTTGCCCCATTAAAATTATTTTCATTATTGCTCCTTAAATTAAAATATATCTTATACTGCTCCGGCCTCTCTTACAGCTTTAATTTCATCGTCACTCATCTGACAAAATTCTTTTAATATCTCATCAGTATGCTCTCCGAGAAGTGGAGATCTTTCAACTTTTGCTGGGGAGTCAGATAACTTAATTGGATTACCAACAGTCAAATATTTCCCTCGTTCAGGGTGATCGACTTCGACTATAGTATTAGTGTCTCTCAGGCCTTGATCTTCAGCTAATTCTTTTAGAGATAATATTGGACCAACTGGTATATCTAAAGGGTTACATATATCCATAACCTCAAATTTAGTCTTGGTCATTGTCCATGACTCAATTGTATCAAATATTTCGTTTAACCTTGGTAGTCTTTTAGCAGGAGTTGAGTAATTTTCATCCTCTTTCCATTCGGGTTTACCAATAACATCACATACTTTTTCCCAAACAGCCGCCTGGGTAATAAAATATGTATATGCATTAGGATCCTTTTCCCAACCTTTACATTTTAGAATTCTTCCTGGCTGACCACCACCTGAGTCGTTACCTGCGCGAGGCGTAGAGTCACCAAAAGGAATGTCTTCTCCAAATTGAGAGTATTCTTTTAAAGGCCCTCTTGAAAGTCTCTGTTGGTCACGAAGTTTAACTCTGCAAAGATTTAAAACTCCATCTTGCATTGCGGCAGATACTCTTTGTCCCTTTCCTGACTTTTCTCTATGGAATAAAGCAGTAACTATACCCAATGCTAAGTGTAGTCCTGTTCCACTATCTCCTATTTGTGCACCGGTGACTAAAGGAACTTCTCCAAGCATACCTGTAGTTGAAGCAGATCCACCTGCGCACTGAGCAACATTCTCATAAACTTTACAATCTTCATATTTGCCAGGACCAAAACCTTTAACAGACGCATAAATCATTCTTGGATTTATTTCTTGAATTTTTTCCCATGAAAAGCCCATTCTATCTAAAGCACCAGGAGCAAAATTTTCTACCATGACATCACACTCTTGGATTAACTTAGTAAATATTTTTGAACCCTCTGGTTTCTTTGGGTTTAATGTTATGCTTCTTTTATTTGAGTTTAGCATTGTAAAGTACAAACTGTCTGCATCAGGAACGTCTCTTAGCTGACCTCTTGTAGCATCACCCACTCCTGGTCTTTCAACTTTTACGACATCTGCACCAAACCAAGCTAGTAATTGTGTGCAAGTTGGTCCGGACTGGACGTGTGTCATGTCTAATATTTTGACACCTTTTAAAGCTTCCATAGTTTCCTCCTAAAGTTTATTTGTACATAGTCTGGTTTTTTGTACCAGGAGCAAATTCTTCTTTATCCACCCAAATATTTACGATTGCAGGTATACCTGACTTTACGGCTTCTCTAGCTCTTTGAAGGGCAGGTTGGATTTCTTTTGCTTCTCTAACAGCTTCGCCATGACCACCAAAGATTTTTGCAAACTCATCAAAGTTAACATCACCCAAGATGTTTCCAACATTTCCTTTATCTTCACCATACTTCATAATTTGACCAAATCTGATCTGGTTTTGAGCAGAGTTATTACCAATAACTGTTAAAACAGGTGCTTTGTGTCTGACAAAAGCCTCGAAGTCCATTCCGGTCATCGAAAAAGCACCATCACCACAATATAAAAGAATTTCTTTTTCAGGTGCAGCTAATTTGGCTGCAAGCGCGTATGGTACTCCGACACCTAAAGTTCCAAGGGGCCCTGGGTCCATCCAAGCACCAGGCATTCTAGGTTGAACTGCTTGAGCACTTATGGTTACAACGTCTCCTCCATCACCTATGTATATAGTATCATCATTTAAAAACTGGTTGAGTTCCCAAGCTACTCTATAAGGACTAATAGGAGATTTATCTGTTGTAAATGTAGGCATCAATTTTTCTAAAGCTGCCTCTTCTCCAGATCGAAGTTCATTAAACCAATCTGATCGATCTTTTTTTGTTCCTGCTTCAGAGATAGCCTTTAGAGTTGTTCCTATATGTCCAACTAAACCAAGTGATATATCTCTATTTTTTCCAACAGTTCTATAGTCCATATCAATTTGAATAACAGTTGCGTTAGGATTTAATCTTTTACCGTAACCCATTCTAAAATCAAAAGGTGTTCCAACAATTATAATACAATCTGACTTGGTAAAGGCATTTCTTCTTGTTCTGTGAAAGTGATGTGGGTCTCCAGGAGGCATTGAACCTCTTGCAGCACCATTTAAATAAGCAGGGATATTCATATTTTTAACAAAGTCGATTGCATCTTTCGTAGATTGGCAAGTCCAAACCTGTTGACCTAAAAGTATGCATGGTCTCTCTGCATTTGAAATTATGTCTGCAGCTTTTTGTACATCTACTGGGTCTGCTAATGTTTTTGATGAAGCACTATATTTACCAGCTTCTGGTAAGACGGCTTTGCTCATTGGAATTGAAGAGTCAAGTATGTCTCTTGGAATTTCTAAAAATGATGGACCAAAAGATCCATTTCTAGTTTCCCTAAAAGCCATTGATACCATGTCTGCACATCTCTCGGTTGACATTACAGTTGCTGCAAATTTTGTAATTGGTTGCATCATGTCTACGTGAGGTAAATCTTGTAAAGATCCCATTTTATGTTGTGTGAGTGAACTTTGTCCTCCTATTAAAAGCATTGGGATTTCAGCTCTAAAAGCATTTGCTACTCCTGTTAATGCATGTGTCGTGCCTGGTCCAGCAGTAACAACTGCACACCCAGGTTTACCTGTCATTCTTGCATAACCATCAGCTGCATGAGAGGCAACTTCTTCATGACGTACGTCAATAATTTTAATTCCTTCGTTTAGACATCCATTGTAAATATCAATAATGTGTCCCCCACATAAAGTGTAAATAACCTCAACTCCCTCTGCTTTAAGGGCTTTAGCAACCAGCTCCCCGCCAGTTATCATTTGTTCGTTAGATCCTGTAGACATTTTTAACCTCTCCCTGGTGGTATAATGTATACCAGATTTAGAGGTCTTGCAAAGAATTTTGCCTTATGAATTAATGCTTTCTTGTATCTTATCAACTAAAGTAAGTGCGTGATTTTTAAGAAGTTTTTCTGCTTTTGATCCCTGGCCTGCGACAAGAGATCTAACAATGTCATTGTGTTCATCAATTGATTTCACAGCTCTATGTGACTCTATTACAAATTTTTTCCTCAAGTATTGTAAATGAATTAACTGTGACTCTAAAATTTCTCCCATTAATTTTACTTTAGTTAATTTCATAATTTGATTATGAAATTTAATATTATCATTTGAGTAGTTATCAAGTTCAGACAAAACGTTCTCTTTTGAGTAATGACAATACTTATTTAAACTTTCAATCTCATCTTTAGTTGAATTAGCAATAATTAAATGAGCTGCATAACCCTCTAGACCTGCCCATACAGTTACAATATCAATCAATTCTTTTTTTGATTTTCTGTGCACAAATACGCCTCTTCTTGGAACTGTTTTAACAATTCCCTCTTGCTCTAATTTAGCAACAGCTTCTCGAATAGGTGTCCTACTAACTCCTAGCTTTTCAGATAATTGCCTCTCATCTAGATGAAAATCACTTTGTTTTAAATATATATTAAGTGACAAAATATATTTTTTTAGTGAATCGTATACCTTACCTTTTAGGTTTACCGGTCCTATTTTTTGGATCATTTATGTAGTCTGTGCTTTTTTAAAAAATTTTCTGTAGAGAGGGCCAAATGCTGGCATAATTAAAAGTACAATTGCAATATACATTATGATTGCAGCAATAGGTTTTTCTGCCATATCAAAAAATATTCCCATACTACCATCAGATAAAATTAGAGACTGTCTTAAAGCTTTTTCAGCTAATGGACCAAGAACAATAGATAAAACAGCTGGTGCCACAGGGTAATCTAATTTTCTCAAAATATATCCAGCAAAACCGAATAGCAACATTAACCATACGTCGTGAAGACTTTGTGTAGGTGCATAACCGCCTGTTACACAAAGAACAAAAATAACCGGGGCCAAGATGGCAAATGGTATCCTTAATACCATTAAAAAAGCTGGAATTAACGCAATATTTAAAACCAGTGTAAAGAAGTTAGCGATGTAAAGACTACCAATTAAGCCCCAAACAAACTCGGGTTCTTGAGTAAATAAAAGAGGACCTGGTGTAAGTCCCCATAAAATCATGCCACCAAGTAAAATAGCAGTTGTAGGTGATCCTGGAATACCTAATGTTAACATAGGGAGCATACTTCCAGTACTAGCAGAATTATTTGCACATTCCGGAGCAACAACTCCAGCAGGAACACCTGAACCAAATTCTTTTGAATTTTTTGATAATTGTTTTGTAATTCCATATGACATAAGTGATGCCGGTGTGGCACCTGCCGCAGGGAGAATTCCCACAAAGAAACCTAGAAATGAACCAATGTTCATTGCCATTATAGTTTTTTTAAGAGCACCAAATGCTCTTCCAACTTCCTTCATGTTGACTGATAATTTTGACATTTGAACTTTACCTTTTGTTTCTTCAAGGGTCCAAAGCATCTCTCCAATTCCATAAATTCCGATAGCAAGTACAAGGAAATTAATTCCATGAAGAAATCCAGGGATATTAAAGAAAATTAATCTTGGCTTTCCTGTAATTAGATCTAAGCCTATAGTTGATAAAGCTAATCCAATTAATATAGAAAAAATAGTTTTTGGAACGTCATCTCCACCTAAGCCTACAAATGTTGCAAAGGCCATTACCATTAATGCAAAGGTTTCAGGCGCATTAAATCTTAGTGCTACCTCAGCCAGAGGTGGTGCAAATAAAGTAAATAAAATAACGGATACAGTTCCACCAACGAAGGAACCTACTGCTGCTGCAGTTAAAGCTGTCATAGCTTCTCCCTTAACAGCTAAGGGTCTTCCATCAAAAACTGTAGCTACTGCAGTAGAAGCTCCAGGTATACCTAGCATAACGGAACTTATGGCACCTCCATACATAGCGCCGTAATAGACAGCTGCTAAAAATATTATTGCTGCAGTGGGTGGTATAATAAATGTAATTGGAATAAGTATTGCAACACCATTAACTGAACCAAGACCAGGCATTGCACCCACAAATAAACCAATTAGACAGCCAAATATTAAAAGACCAAGGTTTAAGGGTTCAAAGGATACAAAAATTCCCTCTAAAAGAAGTATAAATACATCCATCTTTTATGTCTTTACTTTACCAATCTCATTAAGAATACATAAAATCGTATACTGGATAAAATAAGGGCTCTGAAATACCTTGGGGTAAAGGTATTTTTAAAAGCCATTCAAAAAATAAAAAGGTTAAAACTGGTGTGATTAAAGAGAATACAGATATAAATAGGACACTTTTAGAACTAAAATATCTAAGATAAAAAGCTAAAAAAAAGATAAGTGAAAAGTAAATTCCCAAATAGCCTATTGCTAAAACTAAAATAACTAATGAAATAATTGTTACTGCAATATATTTGAATGCTTCAGCCTCAATAAAAGGAGAGTCATCTTTAGATTGTGGTGACCTTTTTAGAACGAATTTAATTATGGTAAGGACAGTGCAAATAAGCATGCCAAGAGAAAGGTAAAAAGGAAGAAATCCCGCACCCATGTTTTCTTCTGCGTTCCATGTAATTCTATTCTCAGCACTTTTAATCATCAGAGCGATTGAGCATAACGCTAAAATAACGGCCACTGCAATTTCTGCTCTTTTGACAGTTATTTTGTTTGTTACGCTCATATCACTCTTAATTTAAATATTAGTCAAAGTTTTTAATGATCTCACCGTGCTTAGCATATTCGATTGCTAAGAAATCTTTAAGACCAAAACCCTCTAACCAGCTCATTAACTTTCCATCGTCGATGTTGAAAGTTTGGAACTCGTCATCATGATAAACAGTGTGAAGAAGTCCTGTGTAGTACTTCTCTACCTCTGCATCAATACCAGCTGGAGCCATAAATGCTCTCATCATATAGTATTCAAGATCAGGATAACCTAATTCATATGAAGATGGTACTTCTGGGAATGCAGGATTTCTCTCAGGAGTCATCATAACTAATGCTTTTGAGTCACCTGATTGATAGAATCCCATCTGCTCAGAAGGGTTGTTTAATGTAAAATCTGACTCGCCGCCAACTAGACCTTTTGCAACAGCACCACCACCGTCATATGGTACGTACTTTGCATCAAATCCAAACTGACCTCTCATCATACCAAGAAGTAATTCGTCCTCAGACATACTTCCTGTACCACCCATTACTAGACCATTGCCTTTAGCAAGTGCGATGAAGTCATCAAATGTTTCTACACCTTGAGTATTTTTACCTTCAGTTGCAATCCATACTAAGAATGTATCTGTAATAAGTCTTGCTAATGGTGTGAAGTCATTAAAGAAGTCAATTCCTAACTCAGGCTGGTTAACAGGTGTAGTTAGAACATTGTTAAGAGTAATGATAAGTGTGTGCTCATCACCAGCTTTTTTCTTAACATAAGTCATAGCTTCACCACCAGAACCACCTTTTTTATTAATTGGAATCACTGGCTTAGATGCGTAATCGTTTTTCTCGATAACACCTTGAACTAATCTAGCAATTTCGTCAGCTCCACCACCTTGACCAGCTGGGATAATAAGTTCAATAGGCTTCTTTGGACTAAAAGGCTTCGCAGAAGACACTGAACTAACAGCGACAAGTGAAAGTGAAACAATAACTAATGCTAATTTTTTGATTATTGACATATTGTTTCCTCCTATAGGTTAAGCAGTACAATAAACTATTTAAGAGAATATTAAAAATATATTCTTAATTTAGGATTTAGTTTAAAATTAGAAAAAAACCTTGTTTTAGCATTGATTTTCCTAACTTTTACAACAGTGATTGTTTTATTTAATTGTATAATGTATACAAAATACCACAGGCAGTTAAATTGAAGTTTATAAATTATAAAGATGGAAGTTTGTTTCTAGATGAAAAAGAGATCGCTGACCCTCTTGATGAACAAATCCAAATTGAAATTCATTTCGCTGGAATAAATAGAGCAGATATTCTCCAAAAAAATGGACATTATCCACCACCCTCAGGTGAGAGTGAAATTATTGGATTAGAGTGTTCCGGAATAGTTACCAAATTAGGAAAGTCAGTAAAAAACTTTAGTTTAGGAGACCAAGTTTGTGCAATTCTTGGAGGCGGTGGATATGCGGAGTACGTAAATGTTAATGAAAAACAAGTAATGCCATTACCAAAAAATTTAAATTTACATGAAGCTGGCTGCTTACCAGAAACTACACTTACTGTTTTTGAGAATATTTTCAATGTATCTAAATTTCAAAGAGATGAGGCGATTTTGATACATGGTGGAAGTAGTGGTATCGGCACAACAGCTATTTCAATTCTTAAAAATTATACAAAAAATATTTTTGTAACCGCTGGTACGAGTGGGAAATGTAAGAGTTGTATCGAATTAGGAGCCACTGATGCTATTAACTACAAAGATACAGATTTTGAAGAATATTTTAATGAGAAAAAATTAAAGGTTGATGTAATATTAGATATGGTTGGAGGAGATTACTTAAAAAAAAATTTAAAAATATTAAATTTTAAAGGAAGACTTACTTATATTGCTGCTCTTGGTGGGATTAAAGCAGAAACTAATCTTTTACATATAATGAATAAACAATTAAAAATATCTGGATCAACATTAAGATCAAGATCTCCTTCTGAAAAGGGAAATATTGTTGATCAGGTTGTCAAAGAAATATGGCCTTTGATAGAGAATGATAAATATAAACCAACGATTTTTGAAACTTTTAATATGAGTGATGTAAATAAAGCACATGAGGTTATGGAAAAATCTGACCATATAGGAAAAATAGTTTTAAGCATAAAAGGAGAAAAAAAATGAATCTGCACGAATACCAAGCGAAAATATTATTAAAAAATAATAACGTTAGAGTTTTAAATGGCTACCCAGTATTAGATGATAGCGATATAGAAACTGCTGTAGACTCTATCCAAACACCCGTTATGGTTGTGAAGTCTCAAATTCATGCAGGTGGAAGAGGCGCGGGAAAATTTACAGATAGTGGTGATGACAAAGGCGGTGTGAGAGTTTGCTTCTCAAAAGATGAAGCCAAAGACAATGCAAAAAAAATGTTTGGTAAAACTTTAGTTACAAAACAAACTGGTCCAAGTGGAAAACAGGTAAATAGACTTTATATTGAGGAAGGGTGTGATATCAAAAAAGAGTACTATCTAAGTATGCTCGTGGATAGAGCCTCATCTTCAATTTCAATTATAGCCTCTACTGAGGGTGGCATGGAAATTGAGGAGGTAGCAGAAAAGCAACCTGAAAAAATTATTACTGTTAATGTCCCTGGGGACAGTATTATTGACCAAAATAGTTTAAATAAATTAACTGAAGGTCTTAATATAGATCAAAACCTATCAAGTGATTTTTGTGATCAAATTCAAAAAATTTACAATAGCTTTTTGTCTTCAGATGCCTCTTTAGTAGAGGTTAATCCTTTTGTATTGACTGGTGAGGGTAATTTTTTGGCTTTAGATGCGAAGGTATCGATAGATGATAATGCGCTTTATAAACATAAAGATGTAGCTTCAATGAGAGATGAAACTGAAGAGGACCCTGCAGAGATTGAGGCTTCAAAACATGAGCTTAACTACGTCAAATTAGATGGTCAAATTGGATGCATGGTAAATGGAGCTGGTCTTGCAATGGGGACAATGGATATAATTAAATTACATGGTGGAAGTCCTGCAAATTTTCTAGATGTAGGAGGAGGAGCTACAAAAGAGAGAGTGGCAAAAGCTTTTTCTATAATTCTGCAAGATCCAAATGTAAAAGCTATTTTGGTAAATATTTTTGGTGGCATTATGAAATGTGACATTATCGCTGAGGGTGTGGTAGCTGCAGCTAAAGAGCTATCTATTCAAGTTCCATTGGTAGTAAGATTAGAAGGGACCAATGTTGACCTAGGAAAAGAAATTTTAAATAAATCTGGGCTGTCAATTATTTCGGCAGATAATTTAGAAGATGCAGCTCAAAAGGCAGTTAGGGCTTTAAACTAAAGGAGAAATTATGTCAGTATTAATTAATAAAAACACAAAAGTTATTTGCCAGGGTTTTACTGGTTCTCAAGGTACATTTCACTCAGAACAAGCTATAAAATATGGAACTCAAATGGTTGGTGGGGTGACACCAAAGAAAGGTGGTCAAGAGCATTTAGGACTTCCTGTGTTTAATAGTGTTAAAGAGGCAAAAGACAACACAGATGCAAATGCAACTGTAATATACGTTCCACCTCCTTTTGCAGCTGGTGCTATAACTGAAGCGATTGATGCAGACATGGAAATAATTGTTTGTATAACTGAAGGAGTTCCAGTTCTTGATATGATGCAAGTAAAAAGAAAATTGGAAAAATCAAAATCGCGTTTAATTGGACCCAACTGCCCTGGAATAATTACTCCTGATGAATGCAAAATAGGCATTATGCCAGGTCATATTCACCAAAAAGGAAAAATAGGAGTTGTTAGTAGATCTGGCACATTGACATATGAAGCAGTAGCACAAACTTCTGCTGTAGGTCTGGGTCAATCGACTTGTATTGGTATTGGGGGAGATCCTATCAATGGAACAAACTTTATAGATTGCCTTGATCTTTTTTTAAAAGATCCCGAAACTGAAGGTATCATAATGATTGGAGAGATTGGTGGAACTGCTGAAGAGGAAGCTGCAGAATTTATTAAAAAATCTGAAATAAAAAAACCAGTTGCTTCTTTTATAGCCGGTGCAAGTGCTCCTGCTGGAAAAAGAATGGGTCATGCAGGTGCAATTATTTCGGGTGGAAAAGGCACCGCAGAGTCAAAGTTTAGTGCTTTAGAAGAAGCAGGAGTTCATATATCAAAATCACCAGCAAAACTAGGTGAGACAATCAAAGAAGCTTTAAACTAATATAATTTAGCTTCTTTAGCTCTAAGTTTAGTTAAAGCAAGAACTGTATCAATTGTAGGAGTTGGAACATTTGTAATTTTTCCAAGCTCTTGAACAGATGTGATTAAAGCATCAATCTCCATAGGTCTATCGCGTTCTAAATCTTGGAGCATAGATGTTTTATGTTCGCCAACTGCTTTAGCTGCATCAATTCTTCTCTCAACATCGAAAGGCTTGTCTATTCCTAAATTTTGAGAAATTGCATGAGCTTCATTCATCATATTTTTTATGACGGCTCTGACTTCGTCGTTGCTACAAATTTTGACAAGTGTAGATGTTGTAAGTGCACTGATAGGATTAAGAGAAAGATTACCAAAAAGTTTTAACCAGATATCACCTTTTATATTAGGTCTAACAGGTGCTTGAAAGCCTGCTTTCTCTAAAGTCTCAGAAAGATTTTTAATTCTATCTGTTTCCTCTCCATTAATTTCTCCAAGTTGAAACTTATCTCCCTCTAAGTGCTGAATAACGCCTGGTTTGATAACTTCTGATGCGGGATTAACTATACAGCCGATGATTTTTTCAGGGCCAATTCGATCCCATTGACTTCCATCTGGATCAACTGAAGTAACTTTTTTATCTTTGAAATCAGGATTAGTGTGATTGTAGAAATACCACCATGGGATACCATTCACACCCCAAACAAATGAAGTATCATCTTTCATAAGAACTTCAAACGCATCAAGACAACCAGGAACTGAATGAGCTTTTAGAGTAACAAAAATATAATCTTGCTTTCCAGCTTTTTCCGCTGTGTCTACACACTTTGGATACACAACTAGTTCTTTGCCATCTTTTCTTAATCTTAATCCATCTTGCTTGATAGCCTGATAATGAGGCCCTCTCGCAATTAAAGTTACATCTGCACCTATCTCAGTAAGTTTTGCTCCCAGATAACCACCAATAGCTCCTGCACCGTAAATACAAATTTTCATTTAAGCCTTTAAATGTTTGATGGCAGCAGCAACACCACTTCCAAGTTCAAATTTTATTCCCACATCGTACATGGCTAATTCTGCAGTAGAGATTGCACCTAAAATCATGGTGCTATTTAAATCTCCAAGGTGGCCTATTCTAAACAACTTTCCAGCTACTTTATTAAGCCCTCCTCCAAACGAGGTGTTATACTTATTGTATGCTGTTTTAACAACATCAGTAGAGTCAATTCCCTCAGGTACCATTATTGCTGTAACAGTATTTGAATAAAGTGAGGGATCCTTTGCACAAAGTTTAAGACCCCATGCACTAGATGCTTTTTGAACAGCTTGTGCTAAAAATTTATGACGTGCATAAATATTATCAATTCCCTCTTCCATCATCATATTAAGCGCCTCTCTAAGTCCTCTTAATAGTGGCATTGGATTTGTATAAGGCCAATAGCCTGTTTCATTTATTTTAAGCATATCATGATAATCATAGTAAGCTCTGGGTAAGTTAGATGTTTTTGCAATTTCTAAAGCCTTTTGGCTTACACAAGATATAGCTAAACCAGCAGGTAACATAAATCCTTTTTGAGAGCCTGAAACTGCAACATCAACCCCCCATGCATCCATTTCAAATTTGATTGAACCTATTGAGCTTACGCCATCAACAAATAGTAAGGCAGGATGATTAAGATTATTTAAAAGGTCTCTTGTTGCTTTAACATCATTTGTAACCCCTGTGGAGGTTTCATTGTGAGTTACAAGAACTGCTTTAATATTATGATCTTTATCCTCTGATAATATTTTTTCAAATTCGTCATGAGGCGTCCCGGAACCCCACTCTAAATCAACTTCCTCAACATCAATATGTAGTTTTTTACACATTTCTATCCAAAGGTGTGAAAAATGTCCAAATCTAGCTGATAAAACTTTATCTCCCTTACTTAATAAATTTGTAAGTGCTGCTTCCCATCCACTTGAACCTGTACCAGGGAATATAATTGGTTGTGCAGATGTTGTCTCAAAAACTTTTTTTAAATCGTTTATTAGTGGGTGCCAAAATTTATCCATACCGGGTGCACGATGGTCCTCGTTTGAAATATCCATCGCCTGTCTTACCCTATCTGGCATGTTTGTAGGTCCTGGTACGAAAAGTGAAATTTTACCTGGCATAATTTATTCTATATCCTTTCTATACAAATAATGACCTTATGGATTGCTTTAATACAATATTTATTAAAATTTCACAAAGTGAAATAAAAAAGTCAATATTTTGGCATCTCCTACGGGAATCGAACCCGTGTCTTCACCGTGAAAGGGTGATGTCCTAACCGCTAGACGAAGGAGACATCGGTGTTTAAAACAAACAAAATAGCTAGATTTACTAAAAAATCAATCAATGAATATCTTCAAGATGAATTATAGTTTTTTCACTATAAGTATCTTTTTTTACCTTAAAATAGCAATTAAACTCAGGTTTGTTTGATAAATAATTTTTTAATTCTTTCGATGAAATATCGAAGAACATGCCTTCACATGAAAAGCCAAGATTATCAGATACTTTTAATTTGGCATGCTTATCTTTAAAAATTTGTAATATTTCAATTTTAGCATTTTCAATTTTAAATATTGGCTCAGCATTTTGTTGGCCAAAAGGACTTAAAGACTCAAGGTCACTTAAAAGATTATTATTGATCACGTTAACATCAATTAAAGAGTCATATGACTTTTCATTTAAAATTTCCAAGTTATTTGTCTCTTCAATTAAAAAGTTTTTAAAATCATCAACATTTTCTTTTTTTAAAGTAAAACCACAAGCTTTATGGTGACCACCACCTTTAATCAAAATACCTTTTTCCGTAGCTTGCATCATCAATAATCCAATATTTTTTTCACCCTGCGATCTACCTGATCCAACAACCAAATCGTTTGATTGAGTCATTACAAATGATGGACGATTATTAATACGCATTAATCTTCCAGCTATAATTCCTACAACGCCAATATGCCATTTTTCATCATAGAAAAAATTTATATTTAAATTGCAATTGATGTTGATATCTATTTCTTTAACTATTTTCGATTGAATTTTTTGTCTGTTTTGATTGTGTAGCTCAATAATTTGTGCAAACTGAACAGCTTGGTGTATATTTTCTGAAGATAAAAGATTATAAGCAAGTAAAGACTCTCCCATTCTTCCTCCAGCATTAATTCTAGGGCCTATAATATATCCGAGATGATACTCTGATATTTTTTGTTTTATCTTCGAAAGATTAATAAGAGTTTGTATGCCTTTATTACTGTTATCAGAATTAATTATTCTCAGTCCTTGTTTAACAAGCGTTCGATTTATATTGTTTAAAGGAACTAAATCACAAATAGTAGCAAGAGAAACAAGATCTAAATATTGTAATACATCTTTTTTTTCAAATATTTCCTCATTGTTTAAAAAAACGATAACTAAAAATGATAGAGCTGTTGCACATAAATCATCAAGATTAGATTTATCCTCTGGTGTTTTAGGATTTATAACAATCGACTCATTAAAATAATGATCACATTCATGATGATCAATTACAAGAAGTTCTGCGCCTTGGGCGTTAACATACTTCTGTTCATCAAGATTATTGCTACCACAATCTAAAACCAAAATGTTCGAGCTAAATTCTAGTAATTTGTTACAGGCGGGTGTGCTTAATCCATACCCTTCATTTAATCTATTTGGAATATAAACAAAAACCTCAATGTCAAATTGAGTTAGATATTTTTTGAAAATTGATGCAGCACAGGCACCATCTACATCATAATCTGAGAATATAGAAATTTTTTTGTCATTTTTTATTTTTTTAAAAAATGAAGTTATTTTTTTTAAATTATTTAATTTTAAAATTTCATTAAAAGATATGTTATCTTTTAATTTTGAATTCAAAAAATTTGGTATTTTACTAACTTTACGATTTATTAATAATTTTGAAAGATTAATAGATATATTATTCTTTTGAGCGACTTCAAAAACTAATTTGTCATTTAAATCTGAATTTAATGGTCTCCAAATAGTACCGTTAAAACTCTTATCAGTAGTCAAGTTGTTTGATGTCAAAGTTGTGTTTTCCATCAATCTCTCTAATAGTTCCTGTTTTTGAACGCATCACAATAGAGTGTGTTGTAGCAAAATTCTTGTTTATGTTAATTCCACGAAGCATTGTACCATCAGTAACACCTGTAGCTGAAAACATAACATCTCCTGTAGCTAGATCGTTTAGCTTATAAATTTTATCTAAATTTGTTATGCCCGTTTTTTTCGCTCTATCAGTTTCTTGGTCATTATAAAAAATAAGCTGTCCCTCTAAATATCCTCCAACACATTGTAAAGCGGCGGCAGCTAATACACCTTCTGGAGCGCCACCGATACCGTAATACATATCAATGTTACTACTATCTATGACAGAGGAAATGACAGCACTGACATCTCCATCACCAATAATTTTTATTCTAGCACCTGCAGATCTTATTATTTCAATATCTTCTTGGTGTCTTTCTCGATCTAAAACACATATTACTAAATCCTCAGTATTAATTTTTTTATATTCTGCAAGTGCTTTAATATTTGATCTAAGATCTTGGCTGAGAGATACAACATTTTCATTTTCAACCTTAGCTGAAATTTTTCTCATATAAACATCTGGTGCATTTAAAAAACCACCCTCTTGAGCCAACGCAATAACAGCCATAGCGTTCTCTCCACCTTTTGCTGTTATTGTAGTGCCCTCTAAAGGATCAAGGGCTATATCCACATTAGGGCCACCCTGACCAACTTTCTCACCTATGTAGAGCATGGGTGCTTCATCTCTCTCACCCTCACCTATAACTACTGTCCCAGATATTGTAAGAGAATTTAGACATTTTCTCATTGCGTCAACTGCAGCCTGATCAGCTGCCTTTTCATTTCCTCTTCCAATATGTTTAGAAGCAGCTAATGCTGCAAATTCAGAAACTCGAACTAACTCAATAGCAAGATTTCTATCCAATATTTTCCTCTATCCTGATAACTGATATCTCGTTTTTAATAAAACTTGTCTTCTTTAAATTATTTACAACTTGAGTGATATTTTTTAAACCAACAGGATCAGATATAATAATTATAGGAACAACTTTTTCATTATTAGTATTCAATTGAATTATAGATTTTATGGAAATTGATTTTTGAGAAAATAATTGGGCAATCGATTTAAGAACACCAACTTTATTGAGCACAGAAATTCTTAAATAATATGGTCTAATTCTTTGGGATTGATTGACAAACTTTGCATTCAGCATTTGTGAGTATTTTTTTATAAAAATACCTTTAATAGTGGAATAATTAATAAATCTCTTTATATCTGAAATAATAGAAGTAGCTGTTGGGTAACCTCCTGCTCCTTTGCCAACTAAGCTAGTTTTTAAAAAATTCTCACCTTCTAAAGTAATGACGTTTTCTTCAAAATTAGTTTTTGCAATCAAACTTGACTCTGGCACAAAGCAGGGAGCTACAGATGAAAAAAACTTATCTTTATATCTCTCTGTTAAAGAGACAAGTTTTAATTTATAACCAAGGTTAAGACCTTGTTCTAAATCTATTAGCTTAATATTTTCAATTCCATCGTAGTGCATATCAGAAAATTTAAACTTTTTTCCAAAAGATATATTTGAGAGTAAAACAAGTTTGTGCATAGCATCTTTTCCAGATAAATCAGCACTAGAGTCTTGTTCAGCAAATCCATTTTTAATTGCTTGTTCTAATGTTTTTTTGAAACTGATCTTATTTTCATACATTTTTGAAATAATATAGTTAGTTGTGCCATTAAAAATTCCATAAATTGAATTAACCTTTGAGGGGTGAATACTATTCTCTATCGTTCTTATTACTGGCACAGCACCCAATACAGCAGCCTCAAAACCTAAAAATAAATTCGACTTATCAAAGCCCTCAAAAAACAAATTAGACTTTTCTGCTAATTGAGCCTTATTAGCAGTAATAAGAGATATTTTATTTTTTAAACAAAATTTATATAGATCATTTATGTACTTCCCTGTACCACCAATAGTTTCAATGATCAAGTCAGGTTTAAATTGGATTATGCTCTTATAATCGCCTACCCATTTGTACTTGCTAATATTGATTATTCTTTTCTTTTTCTTATTTTTTGCGCCAATGGCAACTATTTCACATTTAGTATCATCTAAAATATATGAATTTTTTTCTAATAGCTTTACAACATGAGAGCCTACGACTCCTAAACCTAAAACTGCTATTTTAATCTTGTTCATTTTGAGATTTTAAAATTTGTTCTTTTCTAATACTACTCTTTTCATTGAATTCCTCTAATTCTTTTTTCTTTTCCATCAAATTTTTATCGAAATTTTGGAATGATCTTTCGCAAGAAATAGTAATTATTAACAGTGAAATGACAGAAAAAATAAATAAAAAATTATCTTTTAGAGAACTGAAAACTTCGTCTAGCTTTTTGCCTACCATACTTTTTTCGTTCTACTGTTCTAGAGTCTCTTGTTAAAAACCCATTTTTCTTTAAAACATCTTTGGTGTTTGGATCTATTTTTGTTAAAGCTCTGCTAAGTCCATGTTTGATAGCTCCAGCTTGACCAGATAAACCTCCACCTAATACAGTAATTCTAAGATCCACAGAGTCTGATTTTTTTGCAATCTCTAATGGTTGGTTAATTATCATTCTTAGTGCTTTGTCAGGAAAATAATCATCAATATTTTTTTTATTAATTGTTATATTTCCTGTTCCATTAGAAACCCAAACTCTTGCAATAGACTCTTTACGTCTTCCGGTACTATAGACTTGATCAGACATTTACTTCGTTCTTCCTATTAATAGACTTAAAATCTAAGTTTTTTGGATTTTGAGACTCATGTGGATGATTAGCATCTCTATAAAGTTTTATATTATTTTTCATAAGGTCTCTAAATAAAGGAGAGTTTGGAAGCATTCCTTTTATTGCTTTTTTAATAATATCATCAGATTTATTATTTTCTTTTAGTTTGTCAGGTGTAGTTTCTTTAATTCCACCAGGGTGACCAGTGTGTTTGTAATATTTTTTGTCAGTGTTTTTATTACCTGAAAATTTTACTTTATCTGTGTTAATAATAATCACACCATCTCCGACTGGTAAATTAGGTGAATATTGAGGTTTGTTTTTACCTTTAAGAATTAAACTTACCCTTGAGGCAAGCCTTCCAACAGACATATTGGTGGCATCTAGCAAATGCCATGCTTTTTGAAATTCAGATTTTTTTAAAGTAGTAGTTTTCACGATAGAGGGAATATAAGTAAAATCATTAAAAAAGCAAGGATTATAGATAAAATTTTCCTCATTAATTGATAATAAACTTAATTTTTAAACATTATTCTCATTTTTTTGGTCGGGGGTACTGGACTTGAACCAGCGACCTCACGCCCCCCAGACGCGCACTCTACCAGACTGAGCTAACCCCCGATTATCTTGACTTTTTTAATAGTCCCAATAAATCCTTTAAGTCTGAGAGGATATTATCATCTAGCGATTTCATTTTAAGCTTTGATTTTGATAAATAATCGTTGACCCCATCAAGTGTCAATTTTTGAACATCAAGTAAGTATTTTATTTTTTTTAGAAGAAGTAAATTTTCATAATCATATAATCTATGTCCAGATTGAGTTCTGATAACTTTAAGTGTTTTTATTCTACTCTCCCAAAATCTGATTGTATGTTTTTGCTCTCCCACTAAATGAGATACATCATCAATATTGAAAAATTTTTTTTTCATAAGACTAATTTATTTGATTTCTTAAAACTTATAACTTTTCTAGATTTTATTAAATGCTCCTCTTTAGTTTTTGGATTTCTACCTATTCTCTCATTTTTTTTTTTTATTTTAAATGAACCAATATGACTTATTGATAAATCAGAAATAATCATTTCATTGCTCCAAATTTCAAGAATTTTATCAATTTTTTTGTAAACCGTGGAGTATGCTATACCAAATTCAATAGATATTTGTTTAGCAATACTCTCTCTAGTTGCTTTATCTTGAGACATTTTTCTTAATCTCATTTAATAAATCATTGTCAATACATTTTACGCCAAACTCTATAGCATTCGCGAATGCATGTGAGTCAGCATTCCCGTGACTTTTGATTACAATACCATTTACACCTATAAACATACCACCATTGTAATTTCTAGGATCAATTAAATTTTTAAAGTCTTTGAAATTTTTTTTTAAGAGTAAAGATAGTATTTTTGAGAAAGAGGTGGAGGTTAGACTTTTTTTTAGAGAGTCAGTTATGAATTTAGATACGCCCTCAGCCGTTTTCAACGCAATATTCCCAGAAAATCCATCTGTGACAATAACATGATTATTTGTTGAGGTAATCTCATCAGCTTCTACAAATCCTTGATAATTTATTCTTTTATCACTCTTCATTAATTCATGTGTCTCTTGGATCAAATTATTACCTTTGAGCTCTTCTGATCCAATATTTAAAAGTGCCACTTTGGTATCAATTTGTGGATAAAGAACTTTGTAATAAGTACTTCCCATAACAGCAAAATCTAAAAGATTTTCTGAGTTACACTCAGCATTTGCACCTAAATCTAAAAAACATACCGGATGTTTCTCTGAAGGAAAAAATGAGGCAATTGCAGGTCTTGTAATATTTTCAATGGTCCTAAGATATACAGTTGAGTAAGCCATCATTGCGCCAGTGTTTCCTGCAGAAATAGTTATTTGATTTTTATTTTCTTTTAAATTTAAAATGGCATTTGACATAGAACTATTTCGATTATCCTTTTTTAAAGCGTCACTTGGTTTCATATCTGGAGAAATAAAATTTTCAGATTGTGTCCATTTAGAGTTATTAAATAGCTTTGAAAATGAAGATTCAAATTTCTCGAAAATATGTCTGTCAGAATGTAAATTGAATTTAATAGATGAATTTTTGTTTTGGGCTATTAATGCCCCTTCTAAAACTGATTGTGGGGCAAAGTCTCCTCCGTGTAGGTCAAGATTAATTATATATTTACTCATTAATGTTTATTATTGCTTTAAGGAAACTTATACCTTATTTGTTTTTATTGTGAATATTTTAAAAATACCTCTTATTTTTATGGCCTTATTAAGCTCAATAATTTTATTTTCTTGTTCTAAAGACACATATTTTTCTGGTATTTCAGAAACTAGTTTTAATGAAATTAAAGAAAATTATCAAAATATTAATTACTCAAAAGAAGATGTGATAGCAATTATTGGACCTCCTTTAATAAAAGAAAAATCAAATAATTTGTGGATTTATAGAACAGATAAAAAAACAGGAATTGCTGCTTTTAAACAAACGGTCTACAACAAGACCTTAAAATTTAAATTTGAAGATAATATTTTAAGGTCTGTTGAAGAAATCAACTTAAATTAAATAATATTTAAATGCACAACTATTGATAGTAAGAGTATAGATACTATATTTGTAATTTTTATCATCGGGTTAACAGCCGGACCAGCTGTATCCTTATAAGGATCACCAACAGTATCTCCTGTAACAGAGGCTTTATGAGTTTCACTTCCTTTCCCTCCTAAGTTACCATCTTCAATATATTTTTTTGCATTATCCCATGCTCCACCACCTGCAGTCATCGAGATAGCTACAAAGAAACCAGTGATTATAACTCCTATTAAAAGAGCTCCGAGTGCTTGAAAGGCGGTATTGACACTGCCTGTAAGGGAATAAACGCCAAAGAAAATAATAACTGGCGAAAGTACGGGCAATAAAGATGGAATGATCATCTCTTTAATGGCTGCTTTTGTAAGTATATCAACACACTTGCCATAGTCAGGTTTTTCTTTTCCAGACATTATGCCTTTTTTTTCTTTAAACTGTTGTCTAACCTCTAAAACAACTGAACCGGCTGCTCTTCCTACTGCAGTCATGCTTAAAGCACTAAATAAAAAAGGTAATAGTCCACCTAATAGTAAACCAATTATCACATAAGGTTCTGATAAATCAAAAGATACATTGAAAGCATTGTTACCTGTTTCTTGATTAAAGAATTTTAGGTCTTCAGTGTAAGCAGCAAATAAAACTAATGCACCCAATCCAGCCGATCCAATAGCGTAGCCTTTGGTAACAGCTTTTGTAGTATTTCCTACTGCATCTAAAGCATCTGTTCTTTCTCTAACTCTCTTATTCAGACCTGACATTTCAGCAATACCGCCAGCATTATCTGTAACGGGTCCGTATGCGTCTAAAGCAACTACCATTCCGGCAAGAGCCAACATTGATGTCACTGCGATTGCGATACCAAAGAGTCCAGCAGTTGAAAAAGTTAGGCCTATTCCAGCACAGATAATTAGAACAGGTATAGCTGTGGATTCCATCCCCATAGCAAGTCCTTGAATAATATTAGTAGCGTGACCAGTTTGGGATGCTTCAGCAACACTTTTTACCGGTCTATACTCAGTGCTTGTGTAATATTCTGTTATAAAAACAAGCGCCAATGTAATTATTAATCCGTAAACCGCACAAAGAAATAAATCCATTCCGTTATACCATTTATTTCCTAATTGGAAAAATTGATCAAAGCCAATTGAATATTGAGTTATAAGTGCAAATAAAATTACAGAAATAAATAATGTCATGAAAAAACCTTTGTACAATGCTCCCATAATTGAAGATTTAGGAGTAGAGATTGATACAAACTTTGAACCTATAATAGATGCTAATATACTAGATCCCGCGATTAATAACGGATAAATGGTTAGTTCGCTAACAGTTCCTTGAAAGATAATAGCTAAAACCATTGTTGCAACAATTGAAACAACATAAGTTTCAAATAAGTCTGCAGCCATACCTGCACAGTCTCCAACATTATCTCCTACGTTATCTGCTATCACAGCTGGATTTCTTGGGTCATCCTCAGGAATGTTTTTTTCTACTTTCCCAACTAGATCAGCTCCAACGTCTGCACCTTTTGTAAAAATTCCTCCACCCAGTCTTGCAAATATCGAAATTAATGAAGATCCAAAACCAAGAGCGACTAACGGTTCTATAAGTTCTCTTCCTGTTCTTTCAAATCCAAAATATAGTATCATAAAATATCCTGCTATACCTGCTAAAGCCAGACCAACAACCAACAATCCTGTGACTGCTCCGGCGTTGAAAGCAACATAAAGACCTTTTTTTAAAGAGGAACTTGCAGCTTGAGCTGTTATAACATTTGCTCTTACTGAGACGTTCATACCGATATATCCAGCAAGGCCTGATAAAACTGCACCAATCAGAAAACCTACGGGAACATCATAAATATGTTTAAATGGTATTAAAAAGAATGCGAAGAATATTACAATACCAACAATTGCTATGGTTGTGTATTGACGGTTAAGGTAAGCTTTAGCTCCCTCTTGAATAGCACTAGAAATTGTTACCATTCTCTTAGTGCCTTTAGGTAAACTTAGAATTTTATTAGTTGTAAATATTCCGAAAGCAATCGCTGCTATTGCAGCAAATATTACTATTTGCAAGAACTGTATTTGAGACATGGTAAGTTGTTAATCTATTTTAATTTTATTTTCAAGGTGCTTTTTTAGAGGCATCATCTAACAAATAATTGAAGTATTTTACCTCTTCTTGGGTAAGAAAATCCTTGGAAAGCTTGATATATTCGCTCATTAATATCTTTTTTTTCTTTTTATTTAAAAGATACTCAGAGCAAAAGGCGTAAAGAAGAAAAACTGTTATTTTGTTAGTTTTTTCAATAATTTTAGAATCTATTAATCCTTTGATTTTTTCTAAATTAGAATTAAAGCTCTCATTTAATGACAGTAATTTTTTTTTGTTGAAAGGCCTTTTTTTTATGTTTTGTTTTATAAATTCATCTAATTCAAAGTCAGTTGAATAATTTCTTTGAAATATAAACTGAAAGAAAAATAATCTCGTGTTTTTATTTAAATTAAGCATTCAATCATTTTGACCATAGCATTGGCAGCTTCATTTCCTTTATTTTTTGATTTAGATCTTTTCATTGCTTGAGACTTGCTATAGGCATTTATTATTCCATTTGATATGAGTGTATTTTTATTTTGATTTACGATATCTAAAAGTGCTTTTCCAACAGAGTCAGATATAACTTCAAAATGATATGTTTCACCCTTTATAACACAACCTAGAGCAATAAATAAATTGTAATTATTTGGTTTAATTTTCCATTTTATCATTTGAGGAATCTCATAAACACCAGGAACAGTTAAAATTTCATATTTAAGTTTACTCTGTTCTAAAACCTCAATACATGATTGTGTTAATGGGTTAGTTATTTCTTTGTAATAATCAGCAACAACTATTTTAATTTTTAATTTTTTCATAGGCTCTCTATTTTATTCACAATTAATCCATAAATGCCAAGGTCTAAATCCTCTCCAAGTGAATTAGATAAAACAGAAATATTATTAATAGAGAAATTTTTAAGAATTTGTGCTCCTAGACCATAATATTTTACCTTTTCATCATTCGATAACTTCCCTAGATCACCTAGTATAGGATTATTAATTAGTACTATAATTCCAGATCCATGAGATTTTATTTTTTCAATTGAAGCATGTAAGTCTTTTGTTTTTGGGTTGTTAAAATTCATGATTATATCGTCAAAACCCTGAACGGGATGTACTCTTGTCATCACGCTATCTTGTTTGGATAAATCTCCTAAGTGTAATGATGCATGATGTAATCCATCAATAGTATTTTCAAATACATTAAATTCAAAAATATCTGAATAAATATTTTTAATCTTGTGTTGCTTTTCAGGAATTTTCTTTATGAGCAAATCATTTTTAATTCTATATGCGATAAGGTCTTGAATTGTTCCTATATTTATAGAGTGTTTTTTTGCATAGGGTATCAGGTCTGGAACCCTAGCCATAGTACCGTCATCATTCATAATTTCACAAATTACTGCAGAGTCATTTAATCCAGCTAATCTTGAAATATCTACAGCAGCCTCCGTATGCCCTGCTCTTGTTAAAACTCCACCATCCCAGGCTATTAATGGAAATACATGACCGGGGCTAACAATATCACCCGATTTAAAATTTGGATTTATAGCAGCTTTTACTGTTTCTGCTCTATCAAATGCAGAAATACCTGTGGTTATGTTAGTGCTTGACTCTATTGATATAGTAAATGCAGTGGTCTTTTTTTTCCAGTTATCAGGATTCATCAATGGAAGCTTTAACTCTTTTGCTCTCGTCTCAGAGATAGATAAACAAATTAAACCTCTTCCATAAGTCGCCATAAAATTTATGTGTTCTGGCTTACAAAGAGATGCAGGTATAATTAAATCACCCTCATTCTCTCTATCCTCGCTATCAACTAGAATATACATTTTACCATTACGAGCATCACTAATTATATTTTCAATATTTGTAAAATCTGACATTAATTTAATAACCTATGATTTTGAGGAGTGAGCGTATCTTGCTAGCATATCGACTTCAAGATTTAAAATTTCATTTTTCTTATATGTATGAATATCAGTATATTTGTACGTATGAGGTATGATCATACAATGACATTTATTTGATTTAACTTCATTTATTGTAAGTGAAATACCATTTAGAGAAATTGAACCTTTTTGGACAATAAATTTTTTAAGATTTTTTGGAAACTTAAAAGATAAGAACCAACTACTTCCAACTTTATATAATTCTTCAACAGAACAAGTGGTATCAATGTGACCAAAAACAAAATGACCAGAGATCTCATCACCAACTTTTAAAGATTTTTCTAGGTTTATTTTTTTACCAACTTTCCAATATTTAGCATTTGTTTTATTCATAGTTTCATATGAAATATCAGCTTTAAAGGTATTTTTATTTTTTGATGTGACTGTTAAACAGATACCAGAACAACATATTGATGAACCTAACTTATATCCATTTAAAGATGAATGAATTTCAACTACCAAAGATTTTTCTTCTCTATATAGTTTTTTAATTTTACCTTGAGATTGAATTATTCCACTAAACATTAATTTTCAAATTTATAAATTGTATCCTGTCCGTATTGATAAGAGGATTTTAATTTAAAATTATTTTTTAACAATTTCATTGATAAAAAGTATTTTTTGCTAGAATTTTTAATAATAATAGATTGAACTTGTAAATTCCTAAATAAAGAGAAATCCTCATTTAATAATTTTTTATAATCAACATTAAGTGACAAGTAATTTTTAATTTTATTTTTTTTATTTGAGAAAATGATTTTTTGAATGTTTTTTTCGACCCCCTGTAATCTACAAGTTAATTTTGGTTTATCATCCAACAATGTCTTCATGCCGATAGCTATAGCATCGTGTGATAATCTCGTCCGATGCATAAAATATTGAGTTTGTTCAGAGGTAATATTCTTAATTGTTGGGCTTTTACTAAAACCGTTTTTGGAGATAGCAATTTTGAGAGTAATAAAAGGCCTATTTAATGTTTGGTAAGTGTAAAAATATTTATTAATTTTTTGAAATTTATCTAAAGATTTTGAAGAATGAATTACTTTGATATTTTGCTGCTTTAAAAATTTGATCCCCTTTCCTTTTATATTTGGGTTTGGATCTAATGAACTTATAAAAACTTTTTTTATTCCAGCATTGGCAATTGCTTTTGCGCAACAGCTATTATTTTTAAAACAAGGTTCTAAACTAATATACATAACGGTTTTATTATTTATTTTATTTTGAGGTAATTTATTTAAGGCGTTAATTTCTGCATGAGGTCTGCCATTTTTTGATGTTAAACCATAACTTAGGACAATTCCTTTTGGAGATTTAGAGTAGTCAACAATCAGACATGCTACTGAAGGATTTTTCCCAGTTAATCCAATATTTTTTATTGATAAATTATTTACACTTTGTAAATAATTTTGATGAATTGCACTTAACAAATCTTATTTTTTATCTATTTTTTCTAAGAATTGCTCAAAATCTTTAGTTTCTCTAAAGTCTCTGTAAACAGAAGCAAATCTCACATAGCCAACTTTATCTAATGAATATAAACCTTGCATAACCATTTCGCCAATTGTGTTAGTGCTGACTTCATTTTCACCCATACCTTCAAGGTCTCTGACTATCTTTGAAATTAATTTTTCTTTTGTATCAATATCTACAGGTCTTTTTCTTAATGCCAATTCAACAGATTTAGCAATTTTATCTCTATCAAACATGGATTTTTCTCCATTTTTTTTGACTACCAAGAATTCTCTGAATTGTACTCTTTCAAATGTAGTGAACCTCTCTTTTCTCTCACATCCACAAAGACGTCTTCTTCTAATAACGCCACCGTCTTCTGTAGGTCTAGAGTCTAAGACAGATGTTTCCTTCTCCTTACAAAAGGGACACTTCATATTTATTTATAGATTGGAAAATTAGAGCAGAGCTCGGTAACATCTTTGAGAATAGAGCTTTCGGTCATCGAGATATCTGCATTAGATGAAGATAGTGCATTTATGATTGTTGAGATTTTTTCACCAATAAACTTAAACTCTTCCTCTTTGAAGCCCCTTGTAGTAGCAGCTGGTGATCCTAATCTTATACCTGAGGTAATTGTTGGAGGGTTTGGATCATTTGCAACACCATTTTTATTACAAGTCATTCCAGCTCTCTCTAAACTCTCTTCTGCATCTTTACCAGTTACATTTTTTGATCTTAAATCTACTAAAACCATATGAGAGTCTGTTCCACCGGTGACAATATCTATTCCGTTTGAAATGAGAACTTCTCCAAGAATTGATGCATTCTTTTTTACTTGTTGAATGTATGTTTTAAACTCTGGTTGAAGGGCTTCACCAAAAGCAACGGCTTTAGCAGCAATCACATGCATAAGTGGTCCACCTTGCAAACCAGGAAAAACAGAACTATTAAATTTCTTTCCAAGGTCTAAATCATTTGAAAGTATCATACCCCCTCTTGGACCTCTAATAGTCTTGTGAGTTGTAGATGTAACCACATGTGCGTGTGGCAATGGATCCGGGTATTCTTTGGCAGCAACTAAACCTGAATAGTGTGCCATATCAACTAGTAAATAAGCTTCAATCTTATCTGCTATCTCTCTAAATTTTTTAAAATCGATATTTCTTGGATAAGCTGAACCACCAGCAATAATCAAGGTCGGTTTATGTTCAATAGCTAATCTTTCAACTTCGTCATAATCTATTAAAGAAGTTTCTGGATTTATGCCATACTGAACAGCGTTAAAATATTTTCCAGATTGATTTGGTCTCGAACCATGTGTTAAGTGACCACCAGCATCTAAAGACATTCCTAAAATAGTGTCACCTGGTTTAATCAGTGCTAAAAATACAGCTTGATTAGCTTGTGCGCCTGAGTGAGGTTGAACATTAGCATAACTGCATCCATACAATTGTTTCAAACGGTCAATTGCTAAATTTTCAGCTATATCTACGAATTCACAACCACCATAGTATCTTTTAGCACTATAACCCTCAGCATATTTATTAGTCATAATGGAGCCTTGTGCTTCAAGCACAGCTTTAGAGACAATATTTTCAGAAGCAATTAATTCGATTTGGTTCTGTTGCCTTGAAAGTTCTTGTGAAATACTCTGATATAAATCTTTATCTGCATGTTCTAGATTACTAGAAAAAAAATTCTCACTAAGTGTCATAGTTGCGATATTCTCCTTAAATGTCTCCCTTTGTCAAATTCTGTTTTAAAATAGGCGTTGAGCATAGCAAAAATATTTTTTTTTACAAAAGGTCTTCCTTTTAAACATATAACATTGCTATTGTTGTGTTTTCTCGTCATTTTTGCTGTTTGTGCATTATGACAAAGCGATGCCCTTATGTGCTTATGCCTATTAGCACTAATACTTACTCCTATTCCCGATCCACAGATCAAGATGCCCATGCTGTATTTATTGATATTTTTACATAATTTTTTTGCAAATTTTGGATAATCTACAGATTTATCTGAATTAGTGCCTAAATCGAAGAAATTAAATTTTTTTTTGACCAAATATTCCTCAATAATAAAGGATTTTAATCTAAAACCTGCATGATCAGAGGCTATATAAATAGTTTTATATTTTCCTGGTAATTTCATCTCTAGAAAAAGGTAAATTAATATTCAAATTAATCAATACTCTGTTAACTATTCTGCTCATAAAATCAAAAAAAACCAACTGCTGCTCTTTATTATCTTTTAAATAATCATAAATAAGCTCATAAGTTTTCAAATTACTTTTATCTTGGAAATTAAAAATTTTTTTTAAAACACTCTCATTTAAATCAGGTTGATATCCTGAGGCTTTTAAAATTTCAAGCTCTAGTAATAGTAGCTCTGGTAGGTAATTAGATCTTTCATTCAATTTAGAAATCAATAACAAATAATAACTTAAAACATTAGAATTTTGGTCGGTTAAAAATAATAATTTATTTATTAAAAAACAAAAATAATCAATTGTCTTCAACTCATATTTTGAAAACAAAAACCATTTAAATTTATTTATAGATGTTGAGGAAAGGCAAACATTATTATTGTCAAATTCAATATTATTAATTGACCCCTTAACATATGTAGAATTTTTTTTTTTTGATTTTCCTCCAAAAACTACTAGAGATTTTTGTCCATACTCAGAAGAGTAAACTGAAATACTTAAATGATTTTCTTTAAAATTTTCTACTTTCGTTATTATGGCCTCAGTTTTGTACAATAGATTATTTACTAAATTTATTGATGATCTTAATCATTTTTTTTGCTGCTAAAATTTCGGCTTTTTGTTTTGAAACTCCCTCTGCTTCTACTTCATTATCCTTAATTTTCAATGATACTAAAAATTTAGGTTTATGTTTCGTGCCAGCTTCCTCAATTAATTTGTAAAGAGGAATTGTCTTATATTTCTTTTGACAATATTCTTGTATAAATGTTTTAGGGTCTTTTTGTGGAAGAATGTCTAATTCATTTTGCCATAATTCCATTATTAATTTTTTTGAAAATATTAAACCTTTTCTTGTATAAACAAATCCGATGAGAGACTCTAATGCATCAGCGTATATAGAATTTTTACTTGAGTTGGGATCAAGTTGATGTTTAAAAATATCACCTAAATTATTTTTTCTGAATATTTTGGCTAAGGTGTTTGTATTAACAAGATGAATAAACCTTCTTGAGATCTCATCTAAAGTATTGTGTGAGAAATTAATTATTAAATATTCTGAAATTACTAAGCCTAAAACTCTATCTCCTAGAAATTCATATTTTTGGAAGGGTTTATCGGTATTTTTTTTTGATTTTTCAAAACTATCGTGTTCTATGCTTTTATTAAAACCCTCAAGGCTTTTTATTGTTTTGAAAATTTGTGTCTTATTCAAAATATTTATTTGATAATGTTAAAGAGCCTATCATATCTAATATGAAAGGGTAAATTCCAAAATTTTGACAAAGAGAAATCTGTATCAACTGAGAACCAAATAAACCAAACTTTGCCAACTATATTAACTTTTGGCACAAATCCAACTCCACTTAAAATTCTACTATCCGA
>LULI01000102.1_pt1 | contig 54638 bp, 75 predicted proteins | sample 728191 | NCBI WGS metagenome assembly LULI01 (sample SAMN03860293, study PRJNA289734) | marine metagenome | biome: seawater column; feature: ocean; material: water; isolation source: Red Sea water column Station 169 - depth 50m | place: Saudi Arabia: Red Sea | collected 2011-10-15 | depth 50 m | reverse complement strand
TTTTTCTTTTTGATTATTATCGCCTTGAAGTTGGGCAGATATTTGATTTTTGGCCATTTTGAAAGTGTTTTTTACAAGTTCAAGACTGTTTTCCATGTAGTCTTCAAAGGTGTAATCGTTAATTTTAACACCTAGCCTTTCCCACCAGGCCTTGTGAGCCGCAAAGTTTTTTGGAATCTTAGGATTGGGAGACGTCTGTCCATATAAATCTCCACCTGTCTTTAAACTAATCCCTTTTAACCTTCTTTCTTCACCATTTGGTTTTATGTAAACTAATTCTACATCAACTTTGCTTTCCTTTTGTCCTTCTGGTCCAGAAGAAATCACTTGTATTCTATCGGGCCTATCATTATCGGATAAAAGTTTTGCAACCTTTTGTGTGTACCTGTCTGAATTAACGAATGTTGTATCCACCTTTAACTCCGTTGCCATGTTGTCGAAGAGATCTTTGTCGGCAAAATCTTTCCTATTAATTTCTGAAGGCATCTTTATAATATAATCGATTTTATCTATGCCGTTGTCGTGTGTAAATTGTTTTTGCAATGAATTTTCTTGCCTGATGGCATTAATTGTATCCTTCACATCAGATTCTTTGATTGGTTCAGGGTATTTCATAAATCGTGTTGTGATTGCTCCAGCAAGTAGAGGTTCGTTTATGTCACCTCTTGTTGATTTAAAAGGCAAAGGCTTTAGTTTTTCTTCTCTCAAGAACCACGGAGTGTCGAAACTTTCCTTCTTCATGAATCTCTTTATCAAGTCTGCGTAGAGTCTATCGTAAGTATCTTTGCTGATCTGTCCTTTTTTCTCCCTTGCCTGAAGGTCCTGCACACCTGTGATAAAATCTGGATATTCTGAGACACTGGGCATTTTGATAACCTGCCTCTCAGGTTTTTTCGGGAAAGGTATTATCTTTGCTTCTTTTTCAAACCATGGTTTCATAATGCTATTTAACCGTTTATGACTGGTTCTTTTTTCTAAGTGTGTCGTTGATCTTTATGCTGGTTTCTAGCTGTGTAAATGGTGTGTTTAGTATCTCTCGAGCAAACCATGCCAGTGCGTTGGTGTCCTTGGGAAAGCATGATCCTGCGTATCCACGCTGTCCATCATTGCCAGGAACCTTCATGTGCGTGTTGCCCATACGAGGATCGTTTGCAATAATTTTTGTAAATGTCTGCCAGTCTGTGCCTTTGGCCGCTCTTAGCACATCATACATCTCGTTCATGAACGTAACTTTTGTGGCAAGGAAACTGTTGATACAGTACTTGACCATGCTGGCAGTGACTATGTCTGTTTTGTACACAGGACATTGTTTGCAGATGCTGTGTTCCTTGTACAATTTTTCCACAGCGTCTGTGTCTGCGTTCACACCACCGAAAACGTGCATGGGTGGATTGATGAAATCGTTGATGTAGTTCTTCTCTGTAAGGAACTCCGGATTGTATACTATCCTCAAGTCCACACACTGTTCGATAATGCTTTGCAGTTTATAGGCAGGCACGGTTGACTTCACTATTACCAGCAGTCCCTTGCAGGTGTTCAACTGTTGCATCACCGATTCAAGTATCTCTGTGTTGCACTCACCTGTTTCCAACTGTGGTGTTGGTACAGCCACGAACGTTGCGTCAGGCCTGAATGCTATCAGATCCTCTATGGTGTTTGTGCTGTTGTGTTTGGGGTCTACTATGAACTTCTGCACGTCCTTTGTGAACCCATGATCCACCGCCGTGCCTACGAAGCCATGTCCTACAATACCTAGTTTCATATGTGATATATTATACTAGGTATCGCGAACAATGTCTACTATTTGAGTTTGGTCCTCTTTACCATCTCATTGAACTTGTCCTTGTCTAAAGGAACCAGTCCAAGGTCTGACAGGTAACCTCTTGGTCCCATCGCCTTCTTGCTTATGTACGCCTTCATGAACTTGTCGAGTCCAGGCACTATGCCCATATGCTCTTTCTTGAAGTAAATGAACAGCGGTCTGGCGATCGGATACTCATAACTCTGTATGGAGTCCAGGCTGATCTCACTGCCTTCGATAGTTGCCGATTGGACTTTGTCCCTGCTGGCATCTAGATATGAGAAACCGAATATGGCGAACATCTCTTTGTCGCCAACCATCTTGTTGATCAACAGTGTGTCGTTTTCACCCACTTCGACCACGCCGCCATCCTCTCTCAATTGATAACAGGCCTTCTTGCCTTTCTCCTTGAGTATGTCTTCCGGACAGCCTTTCTTCATCACAAGCGAGTTCCATGCGTCCCTGGTTCCACTTGTTGGTGGGGGAGTCATGATCTTGATCTCGTAGTCGGGTAGGCTTGGATCTATCTCTGACCACTTCTTAGGATGTGATCCTTCCAGTGCCATGGCCTGCCATAACTGTTTCTTCGTGACGTTTATCTTTGGTCCATTCACAGAATTGGCAAAGGCGATACCGTCGTTGCCCACCATGAATTCCAAATATGATACTCCGTTCTTTTCACACAATGCTTTTTCCTTGCTTTTGATCGCTCTAGAGGCATTGGTCATTGACGGAGAGTTTGTGTCTACACCTGCACAGAATAATTTCATTCCACCACCTGTGCCTGTCGACTCAACAACCGGAGTTGAATACTTCGTGTCCTTACCGAATCTTTCAGCCACCACAGTGGTGAAAGGGTAAACTGTCGAAGAACCTACAACTTTGATTGATTGGCTTGCCGCTTGGGCCAGTGATGAAAAGAAAACAACTGCACAAATGATTTGTACTAGTTTTTTCATTTTTTTCCTTTGTTTAGTTTTACTGTTTTCATTGGTTATAAAACCACTATTATTTAAACACGCATATATTAAAATTGTGTTACAGTTTTGTTAAACTTTTTTTAAAGGATGGTTATCTGTCAAATGCAACCAGCAGTATGGAAAGGCTTCGTCGGCCAACTTCCAGATCTTGTTGGCCACATCTCTGGTTTCTTTCTGGGTGTCAGGTTTGCACCTCAGATTGCACACCCTCGCGAATGCGTACACGGTGCCCGACCAATACCATTCAGTCATCATTGACTGTGGTAGAACCATACGTGCCTGTTCTGGTGCAACACCTTTTTGTATCAGTGTGTTGTACAGTATCAGACAACCTTCCATTGTTGTTTCCAGATTGTGATCTATTGTTTGTCCCAGTGCAACTGTGCCATCCGAACCCTGTTTGCTATTTTTAGGCCTGCCTCTCCATGAGTCCGGTGTGTACAGTTCGGGTGGATTGTCCACATATCTCCTCGACACCTCATTCCACACAAGACCCACCTGGTGTTTGACAAGTTGCCTCGCCACGAATATCGGAGCCTTGATCCTGAACTGCATTGATGCATGTGCGAAAGGTGACCAGTGCTCGTGTTCCGCCAGATATTTTATGAGACGTTCATCCTGCACAGTGAATGCTTTGCTTTCTTTGGAATAACTTACCCTTGCGGCGTTGACCACAGATAAGTCTGTGCCCATTTGATCTATTAAAGATACTTCCATACACAAATTATACTAGAAAGATCTGCTAAATCCTAGTGTTAACTTCCGGCCCTCTTGGCTAAAACCATGAGGTGATTCATAATCTTCATCCAAGACATTTGTAAGACTGATACCAAATTGTATACCATGGTAATTGTAGCCCAGGTTAAGATCCAGCAAATGGGTCTCTGGCATAGGTATAGTGGAGTAATTGGAATTGTGTATATCCTGATGTTCACCTTTGTATTTGTAATTGGTTGTGATAGAAAAATTATTATTGAAGTCGTGGTTGTGCATGAAGCCTATGTTTAATTCAGGCCTTCTCAACTGCACCACTTCTTTTTTCTTGCTGTTCAAATGACTTGCAAACACCTTGAAATCTTTTTGTGCATAACTTAATTCAATTCCGTCTGTGTTGAGATCGCTGATATCATTTTGAAATATTGTGGCGGAAAAATTGTTTTTGGTCAACGTAAGTTCCTGTGACTCTCCATACTCTATTGCCGTGTACTGTGTCTTGTCTTTGTAACTTGTTGACGTGCTACCGCTTATGCTGAATCCGTCGTCTATTTCTTTTAGGAATCCTAGTTTGTATGTCTCGTGTTCCTCGTCGAATCTATGGTGATATGAAAATATGTTGTAGGACAAGTTGTAGTAGTAGCCAAGGTTGTGTCCGTACCCTGTGTGTTCGCTCCATTGGCTTTTGCCATATGATTCATTGTGTTTGTAATCAAACCCAACACCCCACGTGTCCGTCTGGTGTGTACCCCTGACGGTATAGTTTTCACTGTCATAGTGTGAATCATCATAGTCCCTGTCATACTCATGAGTGTGGAAAGTGAGACTAGAATTTTTGTAGTCCAATCCTGTCTGCAAAGCATAGAAGGTGTTGTCTGCCCACTTACCGTCCTGTATGGAAATACTGTGCCCGTCTATGTCTGTGAATGTGTTTCTAGCGAACCAAGATGTCCTCCAATGCAATAGGTCATACCATTTGCTGACATTGACACCTATTGTTTTGTTATTGGTACCATCTTTTTCATCCGCACCTGAAAGTGCAGAAACATTTTCCGATTTGTGTTGCCCCGCGGAGATGGATATGTCAAAGTCATTTAAAGAAGTGTAGTAATTTCCATTTATCGTTTGATCGTTCATGTTACCCGACACATTGAGACTCCTGTCGTAGTCCACCGTGGTCCTGAAGTTTATAGCGCCACCAACAGCATCAGCACCCCAATGGGCACCTGCGGACCCCTTGTACACATCGATCTGCACCACATTGAACATGAAGTCCTGCCCAACATCATGGGCACCAGTTGGTGTTGACAAATCATTAATGGGTATACCGTTAAGCAATACCAGTGTGTGGTTTGAATTTGTGCCCCTCATGAACACAGAACTCTGTTGCCCTGTTGGTCCAGATTGTGTTACATCCAGTCCCTGAACAAAGTTCAATACTTTGGGTAAGTCTATGAGATTGTATTTTTGTATATCACTTTTGGTGATTATCTTTGTGGGCGAGATCTTGTCACCAAGTGCATTTGAATTGTTCATATATTTTGGATAGATGGTTGTGCAAGGTATCTCATTGTCCCATTTACAATCATCAGCATATGCCACACCCATGAACATAAACAATACGAAAAATAATATATATTTTTTCATAACAGTAGCCTTCCTTTTGCGCCACTGCTAATTTGAATTGTAGAACTAGACTTTCCCAGGCCCTCGCTCAACAGCGGACTATACTGGTTGGCACTCCGACTTTACGGTTCCTGGTAGAGCCATGGAATTTCACCTTGATTCCCCAACACGATTCAGTATTGTTAATATTTTATAATAGGTTTTTGGTAATGTCAACTGTTTTGGTTAGAGTCCCATCAGTTCACGTATTTCTGGATTGATCATGTCTCTGCCCCATTGTGGTTGCATGGTTATCTTTACCTTGCATTTGAGGCCTGGTATGCTTTCAATTTTCTGCATCACGTCTCTGGGGATCATGTCTGCGGCAGGACAGAATGCACTTGTTAGACTCATCAACACGTGTACCCAACCAGTTTCTGTGACTTTGACGTCATATATCAAACCTAGGTTGTATATGTCAACACTGATTTCTGGGTCATAGCATTCTTTTAATTTTTCAACTATCCTTGGCATGTATTCCTGTTGAGTGGGTGGATGTTCCTTAATGTCACCAAGGTCGGTATGTAGTTGTGGATCCACAGCAGGAGAAGGTTGAGGCTGTGGGGGCCAATTAGGTGCGTGTTGCACCTTTTCCTCGTATTCCTCTGCTCTTATACTCTGTTTGTCATCCTTATCCATGTGCTATCCTAATTATTCTGTCGATCAACTGCCCAAGACCATTTTGTCTCTGCACAGTCAGTAGTTCCTTTATTCCCAATGCTGAAAAATTCTCCACTGTTAGTTTTGCCACTTCATTTTTATCTTGTCCATTGACAATGTCTGTCACCACTTTTGCAGTACCCTTTGTAATGAACGCATCGCCATCAACTTTGTATTGCATTTTTTCATCGGAGTCCGCACCACCTATAATCCATAGTTTACTGGCACAGCCGTGTATCCTGTTCTCTTCAGTCTTTACGGCCTCAGGCAAAGGTTCCACTTCTCGTGCCTTATCCACTAGATACTGCAATCGATCCTGCCCCTGCAACATCTTGAGATCTTGTCCCATTTGCACTATTTTTTCAATTACTTTCATCGCTACTTTTAAAAGGCAGATTCCTGCCTGACAGTTCTCCTGGTTTGCTTTTGTAGTCTCGCTTCATCCCAAAACCTTCACCTTGCCTGGCTAGTTCATGTATCTTGGGATCGAACTGTGACCTTTTGCTAATATCTTTTTCTCTTTTCACTTGCCACTTTGATTTTTTCTTCATTACTTGTCTTTGAAATACTTTTCCAACCTTCCTTCTTCTCCTGAATGTTTTTCGTAATCCGGGAGCGGTTCTTTTTTTGTAGTGATAACTGCCCATTTGGCTGACCATTTACCATTGAAGTCGACCCATTTGGCACCTTCGGGATCCGTGTCAGGTAATATCGCGTCCTCGGGACATTCCGGTTCGCACACTCCACAGTCTATGCACTCGTCTGGATGTATGACCAGCATATTCTCGCCTTCATAGAAACAGTCGACAGGACACACCTCAACACAGTCAGTGTGCTTACACATGATACATTTGTCGTTTACTGTGTATGTCACTAGAAATAATTTTTTAACATCTCTATCTGATCATGATACATCGAAATGATATTCAATTCTTTTTCTATCGCCTCAAGTATATCTGGATGTTCGCCCACGCCCGCCGCATTATGGAAGTACACTTCCACATTTGCTTTGTGTTTTGCAATATGTCCTTCTGCGTGTTTCACCATCGCTTCGATCATTAGTTTTCTATCGTATGCCATTTTGTCCTTTGCTAATAGTAATTATTCGCATTACCTTTACTGTTAAACTAAAAAAGGAATCCAATGGATCCCTTTAAAAGTATTATAAACTAATTTATCTTATTGTCAATCTGTTTGGTCTTCTAACGACTTAACGAGCTCGTAATAACCACCTATGTGCTTGTCATCTAACCATATCTGTGGCATGGTCTTGGCGTTTGGCACTGCTTCAAGAAGATCCTGTATCTTGTGGCCTTCTGCTATATTCTTTTCTTCGTACTCTATGCCTTTGCTCTGTAAAAGGTTCTTGGCCTTGACACAAAAAGGACATGCTGGTTTGCTCCACACTACTGCTTTCATCACTCTTCTCCTTCCATTCTTTCTTTAAATTTTAACCAACCATAAAAAATAATATCGTACCATAAGAAGTTTATGAATAAACCAAGTATGGTAAGGCGCACTCCAAGAAACACTCCTGGTAGGAAGAACAGTACTAACCATAGAGTGATGAAGTATCTTCTCACGTACTCTGGAGGTATCGCCCAAAAAATCCAATTCCATATCATCATACAGTGTCGTCACCATGATGATAAAATTCTCTCTGGTATTCAAGCCTATTTAATAATTTTTTAATCTGTGGAATCCGTTTAGTCCCAATACCATGTAGCACTATTTTAATGAATGGTTTTGTAAAAAATGGCCAGAACCTAAATCTTTGTACATTCTTGTAAAAATCTTGGATTGCTTGAAAACACTCAGCAACGTCGTTCTTAAGCCTTTGTTCGGCCAACCTATCTTGTGATAACTTAAGAAGTATTGTGTGGAATCTTGCGGTTGCCACATCCAGAGTACCATAGAACATATCAACCTGATCATCTCCGGGCACCCTGTCTTTGATGGCCTGTATTATCTTCTGATTTTCCCTTACAAAGTTTTCGTAGTTCATTGTTTCTTTACCTTTATTTGTAGTGGAAAGTTTTCCTGTCTTGCAAGTAGGGTAGTCTCGATGCCTTTCTGTTCAGCAACTTCGTGTACATAGGAACCTACTATGCCCGATCCAGAATTGTGTATCTTCTGCATGATGGCTTCAGCCTGTTCCTGTGACTTTCCAAATATTTGTTTCAAAACTCTGACTACAAATTCGGTCGTTGTTATATTGTCATTTAGAAATATCACATCGTAAAGGCCAGGCTCATCAAGTTTAACCTTTTCCCTTGTTAGTGTTTGTATGTCTTCCATGTCTATCCTGCTTTCTTGTTGTCTTTGTCTACTTCTTCGTATTCAGCATCGACAACATCTTCTTTTTTGTCTTTGGTTTCTTCTGCCTTGGCTTCTGTTTGCTCCTGTTGTTGTGCTTTGTAAACGGCCTCACCAATTTTGACCTGTGCTTCATTTAGCTCTTTGGCCTTTGCAGTTATAGTGTCAACGTCTCCGTCCTTGAGTGTCTCCCTCAGCTCTTTTATTTTTGTCTCTACTAGAGCTTTCTCTTCTGGAGTAACCTTGTCTCCATGTTCCTTGACTGCCTTTTCGGCCTGGTGTGCTGTCTGCTCCGCCATGTTTCTTGCATCAACAGTCTCACGTTTTTTCTTGTCTGCTTCTTTGTTTGCCTCGGCGTCCTTAATCATTTGATCTATTTCACTTTCTGACAAACCACCCGACGCCTGTATCGTTATCTTCTGTTCTTTTCCTGTGCCTTTATCTTTTGCACTCACGTTTACAATACCATTCGCGTCAATGTCAAATGTTACCTCAATTTGTGGCACTCCTCTTGGTGCCGGCGCTATGCCATCTAGATTGAATGTTCCGAGCTGTTTGTTGTCTGCGGCCATCTCCCTTTCACCCTGCACAACCTTTATGGTCACTGCAGACTGGTTGTCAATCGCAGTTGAGAACACTTGGCTTTTCTTTGTAGGTATCGTAGTGTTCTTGTCAATTAGTCTTGTTGTGACTTCTCCAACAGTTTCTATCCCTAATGACAATGGTGTCACATCTAATAACAACACGTCTTTTACGTCACCTTGGAGTACACCACCTTGTATAGCGGCTCCTACAGCAACTACCTCATCTGGGTTGACACCTTTGTGTGGTTCCTTGCCAAAGAAATTTTTGACTGTTTCTATTACCTTAGGCATACGAGTCATACCACCAACAAGTATTACTTCGTTGATCTCGTTTGCACTTATGCCTGAATCCTTCAACGCAGTCTTACATGGGGCCAACGTTCTCTCAATTAACTTCTCAACAAGAGATTCTAACTTTGCCCTGTTCATTTTTACGTTCAAGTGCTTTGGTCCTGTTTTATCTGCTGTAAGGAATGGCAGATTAATTTCTGTCTGTGCTGTAGAAGAAAGTTCACATTTGGCCTTTTCTGCCGCTTCTTTGATCCTTTGCATGGCTAGACTGTCGTTACTAATGTCTATGCCTGTGTCCTTTTTAAATTCAGCTATCAAATATTCTACAATGCTGTTGTCAAAGTCCTCACCTCCTAGTGATGTGTCACCATTTGTGGATTTGACTTCAAACACACCGTCGCCTATCTCTAGAATAGACACATCAAATGTACCACCTCCTAAATCATACACGGCTACCTTACCGGATTTCTTTTTGTCGAGTCCATAAGCAAGTGCGGCCGCTGTTGGTTCGTTGACAATTCTTTCAACTTCAAGTCCTGCTATCTTGCCTGCGTCCTTGGTTGCCTGTCTCTGTGAGTCATTAAAGTATGCCGGCACGGTAATCACAGCTTTTGTGACCTCCTGTCCTAGATACTTTTCAGCAGTTTCTTTCATTTTCTGCAAAGTGAACGCAGATATCTGTGATGGTGAATACTTCTCACCTTTTGCTTCTACCCAAGCATCTCCGTTGTCTGCTTTAATAATCTTAAACGGTGATGTCTGAATGTCTTTCTGTACAGAGTCTCCGTCAAATGTTCTACCAATTAGTCTCTTTGCGGCGAAGATGGTGTTCTCAGGATTAGTTACTGCCTGTCTCTTTGCAGGATCCCCCACTAAATTTTCATCTCCAAATGCCACAACCGAAGGTGTTGTTCTCTTTCCTTCTGCATTTTCCAATACTTTTGCCTGTGAGCCTTCCATGATGGCAACGCAAGAGTTTGTTGTTCCTAAATCTATTCCAATTATTTTACTCATATATCTCCTTATTATAACACATTTTTTTATTTTGTCTATGGATGGTAGGGTGTTTCCACCCTACCTATCATATTTGCTTTACTTTATTTCGATGAACTTTTCTTTGTGTTCCTCTGGAATTACTCTTTCCAAAGCAATAACAAGTAAGCCATCTTTTAGTTCAGCACCTCTAACCTCAACATTGTCAGCTACGGTAAATGATCTAACAAATTGACGTTTAGATATACCTCTGTGGATTACATTACCAGAATCGTCAGTTTGATCAGCTTCTTCTTTTTTTGATCTAACTGTTAATTGGTTATGTTCAGATAACACTTCAATATCTTTCTTATTGAAACCTGCAAGTGCTAGTTCAATATTGTAAGTGTGATCTCCAGTCTTTACTATGTTGTATGGTGGAAAATTCCCAGCAGTTCCGTTTGAAAAGAAACTGTCGTCCAACATATGTTCAAAGTGATCGAACATATTATCGAAACCAACTGTTAGTGGTCTTAAGTTATTAAAGATAGATAGATTGTTTTTCATTTGCTTTCCTCCTAAGTTAGCGAGTTAATATTATTGAAGATCCTATCTATAGCAATCTTCAACTGTATTTATTATAACATATATGCACTATATGTCAAATTGCGACCTTTTTTGGTAAAATAATTATCTACCCCGTTTGGTTCTGCCCATAAAACGGTTATCATCACGTTCTCTGCGTAATTTTCTAAGGACAATTTTCTTTTGTTTTTCTTTTTCTCTTTTAATTACTGATGGCTTACGGAATGTTGATTTTTCCTTTACCCTTTCAACGAAGCGATCTTCCTTAATCCATTTCTTCATTTTTCGGTATGCTCTTAATGGATCTTCGTCATCACGTACTTCAACGTAGTATCCTTTAAATCCTATTGGTCTGTTTGATGCTTTTTTGACAAATTTGGGCCTGTCGGGGCGGAAATTAGTTCTGTGTTTTTGATGTTGCATTTGCTTTTTTAAATACTAACACAGGGTCAGCTGAATTGTCAACCACATGCTCGGTGATCTTTATTGTTTCGACTCCCTTGTTCTTCATTTCAACAGCATCAAATTGGAATGGCAACAGTATGTTGTCCATTATGTTTTTCAATCCTCTGGCGTTAGTTCCGAGATCCTTTGCCTTTTTGGCTATGCTGATTTTGGCCTCCTTGGTAAAATCAACTCTTATGTCATCAAGGTTAAACAGGTATTGCATCTGTTTAATTATGGCATTCTTTGGTTCTGTAAGTATCTTGACCAGCTGTTCTTCTGAAAGTTGATTCACATGGGTTATCATGCTAAACCTACCCACGAACTCTGGTATCAAACCATACTTGATAAGATCCTCGGGCTTGACATCGGCAAGATAGTTTTTGTCTTCTTTGTTCTTAAGACTGGCTCCAAAACCTATGCCACTTGATTGGTTCTTTTCTATTTGCCTTTCAAGTTCTGTAAATGCCCCACCGACTATAAACAATATGTTTTTTGTATTGACAGTTATCATCTGCGAATCAGGATGTTTCCTGCCTCCCTGTGGTGGAACCCTGCATTCAGTACCTTCTACTATTTTTAACAGTCCTTGTTGAACGCCCTCTCCAGAAACATCTCTTGTTATAGAAGTGTTCTCACCTTTCCTGCATATCTTGTCAATCTCATCTATGAATATAATTCCTTGCTCTGTTTTTTGTATATTTCCGCCCGCACTTGTATACAACTTCTGCACTACGTTCTCCACGTCTTCTCCAACGTAGCCAGATTCTGTCAGTGTCGTTGCATCTGCTATTGTAAACGGAACGTCAAGATATCTAGCTATTGTTTTGGCCATAAGTGTTTTACCAGCACCTGTGGCTCCCAGTACCATAACGTTTGACTTATCTAGTTCAAAATCTGAGGGAGGATTCACGATCCTTTTGTAGTGATTTGCGACAGCTACTGACATCACAGTCTTTGCGGCGTCCTGTCCTATTACATATTGGTCTAGGTACTCTTTGATGTTGACCGGGTTCAACACTTCTAGGTCACCAGCTTTCAATTTTTCCTGTCTTATTTTGATTTGATCTTCATCTAGTATCTCAATACAGAGCTTCACACACTCATTGCAGATGGAAGTCTTACTTGCACCTACAATCATCTTCGCCACGTCCTTACGTGACTTAGAACAGAACGAACAAATTAAATTGTCTTCAGACATTTAACTTCCTTGCTTTAATTGTTTCAAAAATATTCACTACCGACTGTTCCTGATTGACATAATAACGTTTATTTTCCGGCACCATCTCTTCGATCCATAAAGGCACGGTAGATTGGTCCATTATCACATACTTCGATTCGCTGATGGCCTTTGTTAGCCAATCTTTTTCAGCACCTCCAGGCATGTACATGACCACGTTGTCATCAGGGAAAACCTTATGGATTTCTTTTGCAAAGTAATTTTTTTCTTTTTCTTTTATATTCACCATGGTAAAACCTATGTTACCGCCCTTCATCATAGAGGGTGGGCTGACCAGGGTCACCATACCGGTGCTGTCAAACATTTTTAATCTCATTGCCATGATTATTTTATATTGTCACCACTTTCGTTCTGCATTCTAATATCTATTATAACCTGTCTGTCTTCCGGAGTCAAGTCTTCCATTTGTATTTCTCCTGCGTCTAGTTTAGACATTAGATCAGCAATTCTTTTCTCTTGCATCTCATGGTACTGTTCTTCTGATGCCACTTTTGATTTAATTTTCTTCCAATTAGTTTTTTCTGTCTGTTCTTCATTTTGCACATATGCGTCTTTGTTTATTTTTTCTTGGGACTTCTTCACAAACGATGGTTTGTATCCACCAGTGAATTCTCCTATTTCAGGCTCGATTGCCAGTTTACTCATGTCTGCCTCAACTGTTTTCCTTGCAGTTTCTTTTACTATTTCAACTTTTTCTTCCATGGCCTTCTTAGGATTCTCCATCATCTCCTGTACTGCCTGTTCGGGCTCGATCACTTCTGTAAAATCAGGCCTTGTTCTTTCAGGCTCCATTGCTTCTTCTATCTGTTCTGCTATGCCGGGATCCTCTTTTTCTTCTTTCTTGAATCTGTCATAGAACAGGCTTTCTTCATGGTCTGCGATTATCTGGTCAAGTTCTTCCTGTTCTGCCTTGCGAGCTACCTCTTCAAGTGCTTCTTGCTCTTCTTTTTCTCTTTTTTTAAATTCTTCAAGTTGCTTTGCTTTGGCTTCTGCTTCTTGCTCCACTTTTATTTCTTCAATTACTTTTGCAGGATCTTGGTATTCAGGTTCCTCGTACTTGGAATTGAACTCCTCGAAGCCTTCAACCTCGTTAGGATCAAATCCGTCCTTCATATTCTCTGCTACTATTATTTTGTCTTCAGTTTTTTTTTGACCTTTTAGATCTATGTGTGGTATGCTATCGTCTTCCTGTATTATCTCCACAGGTGCTTCTGCGTTCGGTTTCTGGACCTTTTTATTGAAAGATTCTAGTTTTTCCTTCCAGTCTTGTAACTGTGCTGTGGCTTTATCTATCTGTGTTTGTGTGTCTGATTTTTCCATCATTGCATTCCATTTAAGGTCCACAGCCTCATCGTCCGGCTTTTCAAGGTCCAATATTTCTTGTGGCTTAGGTGGTTCAGGTGGGAATCTTCGCATCAGACTTTGGTTGGCCGCTATCAATAATAATACCGCTAATGGATCAAACACGAAAATTATTATGATGATGACCCATCTCACAGCCTTGCTTGTCTCAACTTGATCTGTGATTCCCCAGTCTACTGCCAGTGCGGCGATGTACTTCACAGGCCCTATTTCTGCTTCAAGAGTCAACATCTCCTTTTCAAGTGGTTGTTTCTCAACTATGAACATGTCTATCTTGCCTTGTGAGTCAAATATTTTCTGTTCTGCTATTTCAATTTCTTTAGTGAATTGTCCCTTGTTTTCCTGCGAACCGGATCTCATATTTGCTATGATCTCTTGTGCCTTTGCAATCTCTACCTTGTGATCAGCTTTGAGTTCTGCTATCCTCGCCTGTGCTTCTGCAACCTTTATGGCGATCTGTTCTCGTTCTTCTTTCTGCGATGCCTTCAACTCCGCCGCCGCCCGTTCCTCATTAAAGAATGATTTGTTTGCAGTGAGGACGTCACTGACGTTCTTGTCTAGCACTTTTAACCTGTCATTCAAATCTTTGACGGTGTTGGTCTCGACTGTAAGTAGTGTTTTCAGTTTTTCATTTGCGTCTGCAATTATAGATTGTTGTACTTCTATATCACCGTCGGCAGTTCCTGTGCTTCTGTTAATTGATTTTTCTAGTCTGTCTATTACAGCATTCTGTCTTAGTATTGTATTCTTCTCGCTTTGAATCTTGTCTTCTAATATTTGAATCCTTTGTATAAGTGTGTCTGATGCAAGGTTCTGTTCTAGGTGTGCCTTGGAAAGGAAACCAAAGATACCCATTGATGTGATAAGTGATAGTATTATTACCGCAGTGGTAAGATAGGTCTTCAGCATGAAAGGTGTGAACTTCCAGTTCCTGTATAACCATGAGGCCGTGATCAGCTTCCCAACTTCAAGCACACCGCCCATTATCACCACAGGAACGAATGCACCAGGGAATATGGTTGCCAGTCCAATTACGGAGTAGAATATTGCCACACCGGATATGGAGAGTGCTGATAGTAAAGTTAGTATAGCGATAAACATTATAAACTATATTTACTATAACAGATAGGTCGTAATAATGCTATTGATTATTTGGTAAATTAAGATTACTCAGCTGAGTAAGTTAGTGCGTTGTCTGTTGGAGTCTCTGCGTCAACGTTTGATCTGAATCCTGTAACTTCAGCAACTGTGATCGCTTCAACAATCTCACCTTCGTTACCAGATAAAACTGGAGCAACAGTTACTTCAATGTCTGATATCTCTCCAGCACCTGAAGTTGGATTGTAAACACTCATTTTCTCTGTGTGAGTAGTTGTAAGTGCTTCTGCAATCTTGTCTTGGATGTAAAGTATTTTTGTTGTTGTTGAAGTTGATCCGTCAATTGTTGAACCTGTTGTTGGAACAAAGTCGTCGTTTTCAAACACAATACCAAAATTGATGTCTGTGATTGGTGAATCACCTTGCGTGTTTGCGTATGTTGTCACCATATTGATTATTCTGCAGTTTGATCTAACTTGAAGTGCGTTAAGCATAAGTTTGTATCTCAACTGGCCTCTTGAAACTAATAAAGATTGTGCTAAAGTAGTTGGCTTCGTTGCGAAGTCACGTGCCGCACACGGAGATAATCTTCCACCTGCTGTTGTCTCAGCATCTGTGAAGCCACTCATTGCTATGTCTACTGTGTAATATGCACCCTGCATTCCTGCGTTAGGGTCGTTTCTCTCGATTCTAGGTAGTACTGTTGCCATTTGTAAATTCCTCGCTTTTAAACTTATTTATACGATTATTTATTTAATTAATGGCTTACTATTTGTAAAATACCCAAGTCTGGTCTGCGCCTATGTATTTGCAGGCATTGTTGGTCATGTGGCGTTCTTTGCCGTTTAATTTAATGTATGCTTGGTATGTACGGCAATAACCCCCACTTATTGGATAGGAATGTATTACACGCACCTTGCCATTTGCCAGGCGTTTCTTGCTATACCAACTTACAATTTTTCCATTTGGAACGTCATTAAGCATAAAGAAAACTGCAGATTGATGCATTTTCTTTTCTTCTTTGTTGAGCCTAAATCTCATGAATTGTGTATTTCTCCAAAGGAAAGCAGGCATACTGTATTTTAAATCATCTCCTAGCAATCTGGGCATCGGCATATTGCCTATTGTTCCGTTAGTGTCTGCTGGTTTTTTTGACCCTGCCAGTGCTACTTCTGACAGCACCAGAAAACTAATCAATGCTATGATAGCCTTGTACGATTTCATATTCACCATTCATTTTTTTACAGGCAACCTGCCTTTGTGTTACTAACACTTCTCCTATCGGCATGTCCCATGTGAACATCTGACAAGATTCTGCTATCCCAAAGCCGTGCAAGAAATCTTTGACGCCATCGTTGCAAGTGACCTTCTCCTCAGTCTTCTCTTCAATGACAACACCTGACTGATCCACTACTCTGATTGTTGTTGTTTCGACATCGCAGTACTGGTCAGTCCATGGTCCTCCCGCGTGTGCTTTTTCAACATTGACAAAAAGCACAAGGGCTACCAATAGTCCGACTAGGGCTATAAGAAAATATATTGTCCTCATAGTCCTAGTTCAGTATTTCGTTTGCTTGTTTATTGATAGCATCAACATCTATCGAAGCGGTGTCTCTTTTGTTAACTGCCTCTATGATTGCTTCTACTTCCTTCTTGCTTAACTCAACCATTACATATGCTCTGTAAGATTTGTGTTTAGTCAAGAATATTTCTTGCTTCTTAACTTCATATCCTCTAGCAAGAGTTGACTCAATCATATTCACAATCACATCCTGAGATCCAGCGGTTACAGTTAGATCCTCGTTTGTGCCTGCTTCGTTCTTGTTGATAGTGGTTCTGTTGTTCATTTCACCATTTATCCTATCCACAAGTTTTGCCTTTGCTAACAGAACTGCTTTTTTGACTGACAGTTCTAAGTCAGGTGATACAGCCGTACCAGTTTCCACATACTTGAACAAAGTTTCATGATCATAGTCAACATACCATTTCGGCGTCTTGTTAACCACTCCGCTCTTGTTCATATCTGGTTTGATCTTGTAAGTTGAACATTGTGCAACCATAAGACCTGCCAATACAACCAATACCATTCTTTTTAGGTTTTTCATATTGTTTCCTATTTGTTAATTTTTGCAATCGACTCTGATATGAAGTCTGTCACTGCCGCAACATTAAAGTCGTTGCTGAACTGTGCCCAACCTTCTCCTACCATCGGATATACCGCAAGGAAGATTGCAAATAGTATTATTAGTCTAATCATAATACAATTATAGCATATCTTGGAAATACGTCAACCAAAGTTGATCTTGCTAGAAGTGTTGATTTTACTAGGTTTTTACAGTATGGTCTTTATAAAACCGATGCCATCTATGGCCAAATATACCAAATACATGGCGGTGAAACCAAAACTCTTACGACTAAATGCACCATACATCAGGAACACTGTGGCGATAAGAAAGAAGATATATGCTATGAACATTGGTGGATTAGGTGAATACCACATCAATATAAGAGAGGCAATAAGATTGGAAATCATTCCAATCACTTCACAACAGAATCTGAAAGGATTAGACTTGTAGTCTTCTTCTATCCATTTTAGTGTAGATTTTCTTCCGATACGTGCCATAGGCACATACTTATTTGTTGCCCTTCATCTGGGTAATTTCTTTTGCACCTTCTTCGTCCCACACAGGTACAAGGTTACTCTTGTGCATCAGGCCTATGCCTAGTAATTTCCTTTCACCGGAGTATGCTTGTGGCTCTGCTTTCTTGCCGCCAGCAACAGGAATCTTGTCACCAGTCTTTGGTTGGTTTGGATCTGGCGAGTAATCTGGAATGTCATATCCCTTAAAATTTTTTAAATTCTTTTTCAAAGTGTAGTTGTCCAGCCCTTTTGACTGCAACCACTCTTCGTGGTTAGCCTGAGCTTCTCTGTTTCTTCTTGAATTTTCTATTTTGTTCTTTATGCGTTTAGGTAGTTTCAATTGAATATATCCCATCCTTAAAGTATATATTTAAGGTAGTTTGTTGTCAACTATGGCCTGCAAGATTATTTCTGCGTATTCTGGATTGGTACTCCAGGCACTCATTCTAACCATCAATGCCCTGTAGTCCCATTTACCAGCATCTATCTGTTTCTCTCGTTCAATCCTAAATTCTTTATAGGCTGGATGCCTATTTAATATTGCTATCATGTCTTGTACTGATTGGCATTTTGTTGTGTACTTCTTAACACCCCAAGATGCATCTGGATTGCCTTTGGCCTTCATGTGAGGAACATTTTTTAGATCCCATGTTCTAACACCAAATAGAGCATTGCCTTCTGTTGCAAACCTACTTGTACCGTATCCACTTTCAACACCTGCCATTGCCATTATGATGCTTGTTGGCACCCTGCTTAATCTGTCAGTTGTATAATTTAAGTATTGCACACATCTCCTTGTGGATTCAATAAAGGTCGCTTTGTCGATGTATTCGAATTCAGGCTCTTGCAGACCTAGTAAGTGTGCCTCATCTAGCTCTTGTTTTTGAAATTGTTTATGTAGTTTGTCTACGGTCCAAACATTAGGATAAAATGTACCACCGAAGAATGACCCTCCGATTCCAATTGTCATAACCAGCACCGTGGCAAATATCCATTTAAACAAACTGTTTATCTTTTTTTGTTCGTTGTCCTTTTTTATCATATGATCCTTTTAGATGCGTGTGGGCCGAGAATTTAATACTGCATTGGCCTCTGTTGGCACTATAGGGGCACTCGAACCCACGTCTTCTGCATCAATTTATACCGCAACTTTTTCTTGTGCGTTTTCTTCTGTTGGAGCATTATCAGAATATTTCGCTTTGTATTCTGCTTCTGCTGATCTCATCGCGTTATTCCAATCTGCCTTAGACATACCTGTGAATCTTGTGATGATACCATCTGATAAAATCTTGAAAGATCCACACAACTTGTGAGATCCGTCTTCTGCAATCTTATGCACAACACCTGTTGCCTTACCATCGGCGTTCTCTCTGCCCATGATATACATATAATTGCCTGACTTACCATACCATTTGTTGTTCGTCTGTGTATCTGCTTGACATCTAGCTCTCATCTGATCTAGTACCAAACTTGCTTTAACTGAACATTTATACATAACATTCTCCTTCTTTGTTACCACTATTATAACATATCTTGGAAATACGTCAACCTGGTATAACCATTAATTTTATTAGGTTATTTTAGATTGGCCAGGATTCTTGCTTCTTTTTCTGCCTTCAATCTATTCTCTTCTTGGATCTCTTCGGCAGTCTTCTGTTTCTCAGGCTCTAGTTTTGTTGGAGCCTCTATTGGAAGTCCCCCATTGTCAAACCATCTGCCATCCGCTGTGACTGTGCAACGGCTATAAAAATTGGTCTTTTCACCTGCGGTATTTTTAGATGTTATCAATCTTCTTTTGTTGAGCAGTTTGCCTTTGTATTCTGTGCCGTCTTTTTGTACTAACCTCTGTCCATAAAGTGAACCATATACCCTGTCTATCATGATATACTCATCTCCATCCTCGTCCTTCTTGCGTCTGGCCTTGTCGTATCTAGCAGGTAAAACGTGTATGGTGTTTGGGTAATATCTGTTGGTGTAAGAATGAAATACTTCTTCCTTGCGATCCTTGGGAGCAGAGTCGGTTATCTTGCCCAGTCCCTCTAGTAATTTTTTTGTTTTATCGCTTGGCATAATGTAAGCTCTCCACCAGTCCGTTGTCGACTCCAGCCTCGCCACTTTTGGCTATACAATCCATCATCGACGTAGAGCGTCTCTAATAAGATTTGACAAATGAGAACTGGTACCTTACCGGCTCTGGTGGATTTGCTATGTGTATTATATACTAATTAGGTAATTTGGTCAACCACACCAAGCATTTGAAAATGTTGCCATATGGTGTGACTGTTTAAATCAACTACGTTCCCTTTGACATCTTTAATAGTTTTAGTGAATCCTGCATGTTTATATCTTCTGAATGGATACTCCCAATTACCTGTTAATTGCCAATCACCTTCCAGTATGTGTTTGTCCTCATCATCGATTAGACACAGAGGCATCTGTAGCACCCAACGACTAGATATCTTGTCGTGCAGATATGCAGTAATGATTCTGTTCTGCGGAATTACATGTTCCAAATGTTGTTTACCTTTCATGTCAACGGCCTTATAATGGTATCCCATCGGCGCCAACTGTTTCTGCATAGATCTTATGTAAAGCACTAATGAAGTCTTGATATGTTTCTTAGTGGCCTGGCTCCACCTTTCATCAAACAAATCCTGCTTCATTCTGTCTATGTAGTTGGCCAATTCTTCCAACGCAGGCCGTTCTTTGCTTTTGAAATTGATTTCCGGTAAGTTATTAAGGTCTTGGAAGTGTTTCATCGAACTCCTCTTTTGTTATCATTTCTAGCTCAACTGCGTCTGCTCCATCCTTGTAGAATTGTTTCACTTCTTTTAGAACATCCTTCCAGGGCAGTCCATAGCCATATTCTACTGTCTTATTGTTTTTTGTCACCCAACATCTGTAATAACAAATGCTACTTGACATATTTGTTGAAGGCAGTCTGTGCTTCTGATTCAGATGCGATGTCGCCTTCCTCTATTTTAAGGGTCACGTTGGGCATATAACTTGGTTCGAAGGTTCCGTCTTCTATCAAATAAACTTCTCGTAACATGTGAGCCATTGCCACTGGTGCGTCCCAACCAACACCGTTAGCATGTTGCCATTGTTTCTTGGTTGCGGTGTGTATCAGTGTGGCACTTGGGCATACTTTCTTGGCAGTCTCCAACATCTTAGTCATCCAGTCATTGGGCAATCTTTTAAGACGTTTTGCTTCTTGGCCCATCTGAAACTGTTTCATTAAACCTATGAAAAGTCCCTGGTTGATTTCTCCACCCTCTTCGTCACCGTATACATTCTTTATTGAAACTAAGGCGTCTGTCAATCCAATTGGACCTGCCATCTTTATTCCCTTGTATGCGTAATCAAAATGTGAGAAGTAATGCTTGTTAGGTCCACACTTTCCTGGACTCTTCCTAACACGTTTTGGCTCAAGGTCTATACCACACGAATCAAAAACTTCCTGGACCAGGTGTGCTGTCACAACTCTCTCTGTCTCTGTCTCTCCCATTTTATATCTGTGTAATAGGCATCTGTGTATTTCTTCTGTGCCTGCTCTAAGTATTCCTGAATCATTGACTATTTCAAATGCTTCGGCATCAAATGCGGGCTCATCTGTTTCGACTATCGTTACAGGTATCTTCTTCCAGCCAAGCAATGCCAAGGCAACTGCTCTGTGCTGACCGTCAAATATATAAAGTGTTTCACTATCTGAACGTTTCACTGCTGACACCGGTGTACACACCCTGGGATCAAATTTCTTCATTATGTTCATTACGTGTCCTGCCCTTACATCACGTTGTACTGAATAATTGAAAGCAAAGTGGTCTAAAGGGTGGTCTTCAACGCCTTTTGGCAATAGTCTTCCTTTTGCTATTTGATTTTGTAGATTTACTTTGGATTCTGCTAATTTTGCGTTCCAGTTTGGAACATCTTGTGGTGCTTCTTTTTCAACTTCCTCCACCACATCGAGAAGCATTTTGACTTTGCTCATACAATCTCCTATAGTTAATGAGTGTAATCAAGAGCAAAATTCCTACAATTGGATAAACTCTAAATTACCTCACTATTATAACAGATCTTATGAATTTGTCAAGCCGTCGACTTTTTCGCAAGTGAAATCAGAATTGCTAACCTCATAACCATATGTTGGGTATGCCTCCACGATTTGGCTGTGTTTCACTGATGCATTGGCCATGCATTCGCTTTTGGTGTTGTAGTATCTTATTGGATCCTCTTGCATTACCAAACACGGATTGCCCAATGTACATACCACTATAATAACTTTCCACATATTTTATTTTACCTCGTTTTTTTCTTTCCTAGCAAATCTCTTACTGCTTCTTTACAGGCATCATGCCAGTATATGCCCGAATCTCTCAACTTTTCATTAGCAATTCGTAACTTCTCCATTTTACGTTCTACTGCTTTAAACTTGCTTTCTTTAAATTCTTTACCAACCTGTTTGTCCAATTGGTTAAGAATATCGTCAATCGCAGGGCAAGTGATGTTAGGCACCTTTGGTGCTTTCTTTCGGATCTTACTCCAGTAATTTGTCCGCTCCGTGTTTGTCTTCGTGTTTACGATGGCCTTTGTGACTGCCCATGTAGTAATCACCTGGTTCGTAGTCCCAAGGTCTGCCATGATGGCCACGCACATCTGCTATCCACATTCTGAATCTAGCAAGTAATCTTACTAACGGGTTTTGGTTTACTCTCATTATCTTCCTAACTTCTTCTTTCTACCTAATGGTAATTGTTGCTCTTTGACGAACACCTCCCCGTTCTTGGTCGTCCACTCAATAGTTACCATCTTGGCCTTAGAACTGCCCTGAAATGACTTCACGGCCTTCTTGTAAGACAGAGCTTCGACATCCTTTGTCTCCGTCCCGTCGTCAAATTTGAAAATTCTATTTTTTGGCATATAAACTAATTTAGCACACTATTGACAAAAGGTCAACTTTATGTTTAAATATATCTGCAGACGTTGAAACATTTGGAATAAACGTCACGGACGTCGGGGCAGTACCGACCACCTCCACCAATTTATTACTTGGTGGCTTATGTAATCCCTTCCGGGGGTGAACTAGGATCGACGGGCGTGTAAAGAGATGTGGAGTTTGTCCAGTTGGAACGAGGTAACGGCCAGTTTTTAAATGCAAACAAAAGAGCATTAGGGTTTGCTGACCTAACAGTTGGCATGCCTGCATTGAGATTAGCGGCGTAATAACCAATAATTTCAGGGGCGGCCCCTGCCTTGCAACAGAAGTGGGGCACTCATTTTACCAAATATCCGTAAATACAATTATGTTTAAGATGTTCGCAATTATATGTGTTGTCACGGTTATGGATTGCAGAACAATGTATGAAGACCCACCTAGGACGTTCGATACCATAAAAGAGTGTGAGGCCGCTTCTGCCATCAAAGCAGAGCAAACCCTTGAGATGCTTACAGATGAGGGAGAATTGACTGTAGAACATTTTGAAGTTGGTTGTGAAAAGATAGAGGATTAACTTAAAGTTTCAGCGTCTTGGTTAAGATCAAGCCTATTAGCAACGAGATCCCTGTCTCTCTGATTGAGATTATCCAGTAATGATTCACTCTGATTGTATATTGATCTGTTTGCTGTTTTTATATCCAACTGCCTACAGGCATCTGTGATCTGTTGTTCCACCGTGAATCTATCAAATCCTGCAGTGTCTATTCTGCTATCCTTCTTGGCTTTGTTGGCCACGGCTTCTAAATCAACGAAGTCCAGTACATCAGGTAGGCCACTATCTCGTAAAATAGTGTCTATGATAGTGGTCTTGTCTGAGTCGGAACCAACAGAATAAATCGGATTGATATTGGCAGAGTTCTTCTCGTATTCACGGAAATAATTTGCCCAGTCCGCGTTTTGTGAAATTCTTGTCATCAGTGCCCTCAACTGCTCATCCTCAGCCAAAGATGTGAAGCTGATGTGATTGGTCAATCCATTCACGTAGTCTCTGATCCTGGATAGATTTGATGTTTCTAAAGCAACCTGTGCCTCTATTTTGTCTTGATCAATCGATAGTTGTGTCCTCTTGGTGAGGTAAGGTTCGGATGCCAATGCGGTGTTTAAATTTGTGTGTGCTGTGGCCACTGCCGAAGCAAAGGTGTTTAATGTTTGTTGAAAGTCTGTGGAGTCCGCGACCACACTGTTTATAAAGTTTCTTAGATTATCATAGGCTGTTTCAAGTGCAGTTTCCTCAGAAAGGTTGGCGGCAGTAATAAAATCAAGTGATTCCCTTAACGAAGTGAACACAGGTGCTGAACTGTCCTCAGTTTCAAGAAACTTGTTGTTTAAAGTGCCTAGGTGATCGTTGACATCTCTGCTAAACTCTCCTGCTGACACCCCGTATAAGTTTGGTATAAGTGTTTGTATGCTTTGAACGGTCTGAAGTATTTCTAAGAAATCCGCCGTGTCTTCTGTGTCTGGGTTGGCAAGGAACACTATGGTGCCGTCCAGTATGGTATTTGTGTGTCGCACCAGGTCTCCAAACACTCTGCCTAGATTCAAATATTGTATGTTGTGTATGGTGCTCTTAAGATCATTCTTCTGTGACGTTGTCAATACCACGTTGTCCTGTATTGCAGTGTCCAGTTGAGATCCTTTTATCACCCACCCTATTTTCAATTAGTTAACGGCATTCTCCAGTCCTTGATTGCTGAAGTTTGGAGTCGTTCCTGCTAATGATTTAAGTCCTTTATTGACTGCCATTATGAACTACCTTCTGTCTGTGTGGCATCTATTATGCCTGCTTTGGCACGTTCAAGTGCAAGACTGGTGCCACCCCTGTTTCCGATTGAGCTAGGGCCTGCGCCGTTAGCAAATACGTTAGGTGAACCCTGTATTACCTGAGTGCAGGTTGGATCTCCAACCCTACCGATTGGTCTCCCCTCCGCGATCACGTTTGGTGATCCGCCCATCAAAGGTGCTGTATGAACGCAACAGCAAACAGGGCAACTACATGGTAAAAGGTGTGGTGTGTTCTTGTGGCCAACACCGCTCATTGGAATCCCATTGGCGAACACTGATCTGAAAGAACCTGCTCTCTTGGGTCCTGAACAGTGGGTCGCTTCTCTGTCTCCTTTTCGTGCTACTGCTGGCATACGATTATTTATAGGTTGTAAAATGTGCGTTTATTTCTTGTTGCGGAGATGTATTGCTTCGGGAACCAAACGTGGCTTTTCAAGCCATCCCACAACGGGAGCCAGTATCAAGAAGTATGCGAACCAATAGCCTGTGCCGATCCTGCCCAACATGATCCATATGCCTTCTGCCGGCATGGCACCAACATACATCAACAGGAAGAAGTCACCAACAAGGAACCAAGTGAACTGTTTCCATATTGGTCTGTATATCGATGATCTTATCTTGCTAGTGTCAAGCCATGGTAATAGGCCCATAACACCTATTGCTGATACCATTGCTATCACTCCTCCCAGTTTGTCTGGTATGGCTCTTAATATTGCATACCATGGCAGGAAGTACCATTCAGGTACAATGTGTGGTGGTGTCACCAACGGATTGGCCTCTATGTAGTTGTCTGGGTGTCCGAGTATGTTGGGAACATACATCAGAAACAGCATGAAGCACAGCACAAATACCAAGAAAGCATACATGTCTTTGACAGTGACGTAAGGATGGAATGACACTGTGTCTCTGGTGTCCTTAGGTTCAACACCAGTTGGATTGTTGGAACCGGTCATGTGAAGTGCAATAACATGGAACAGGACAACGCCCACAATCAGAAATGCTATCAGCCAATGCAACACAAAGGCTCTATTAAGGAATGCGTCACCTACTGCGTAGTCTCCCCATAACAAGGTCACAATTCCGTCACCAACCAATGGAATGGCGGAGAACAAACTGGTTATCACAGTTGCTCCCCAGTAACTCATCTGTCCCCATGGTAGTACATATCCTAGGAAAGCAGTAGCCATCATTAGGAAGTAAATTACTATACCCAGTATCCACATCAACTGCCTTGGCTCTTTGTATGAACCAAAGTAGAGTCCGCGGAACATGTGCAGATACACAGCTATGAAAAAGAAAGATGCCAGGTTCATGTGGGCATACCTTATCAGCCAACCGTAATTGACATCTCTCATGATGTGTTCAACACTGCTGAAGGCATCGTCAATGCTAGGTTTGTAATGCATACCAAGCACAAGGCCTGTGATGATTAATCCCAATAAACAGAAAGTTAATATTGCCCCAAAACTCCAAAAATAATTTAGGTTCCTTGGCACCTGGAAGTCAAGATATTCATTCTTGAACATCCTGAATATTGGAAGCCTGTTGTCCACCCAACCTAATACGCCTGTAAAAGGTGAACTATTTTCTTTGACTTTGTTGGTGTGAACTGGTTTGTAATTCTTATCTTCCATATGTGATCGAATTACAGTTTGAATTTGCTGAACTGGCCTTTTTTGACGTCCTGTTTGATACCACCCACTATGTAACTTTCTACTTCTGTCTCCTGTGGAGCCACCTGCATACCCTTGCTTGATAGCCAGTGTTGTGTCCATGGTAGTGGATTCTGTGATGCTGACACATCATATAATGGATCATAGCCCAATGCCTTTAATCTTTTGTTTGCTATAAACTCAACGTACTTGCCTAGAAGTTTCTCATTCAGTCCTATGATGGATCCATCTTTAAATAAATGTCTTGCCCATGCTTTTTCTTCTTCTACGCAGTCCTTGAACATCTGTATTACTGTTTTCTGTGTGCCTTTGATTGCTTTGGTCATCTCAGGGTCATCACCCTTGTGCCATGCCTTCAGAACGTGTGTGGATAGGTTCAAGTGTGTTGCTTCATCTCTTGCGATCAATGATAATATCTTTGCTGATCCTTCCATAAGTTTCAATTCACCAAAAGCAAAAGTACAAGCAAATGACACATAGAATCTTAATCCTTCCAGTAGGTTCACAGTGTTCATTGCAAGATATAATTGTTTTTTAAGTTCTAGCATATCAACTTTCTTGCCTACCGCGTATTCAAGTGCCATGTTACCAAACTTGTCATACTCACCTGTGACTGACTTGGCTCTCTTTAATATCTCTTTGTCGTTAACGATTGTGTCAAACACTTCCGATGGGTCTGGATAAACGTTTTTCATGATGTGTGTGTATGATCTTGAGTGTATTGTTTCAAAGAAGTCCCAGGTAACTATGCAACCTTCCAGTTCTGGATTTGAAACATACGGTAAAAACATGAGGCTTGGTCCTCTGCCCTGCACACTGTCTAACAGTGTTTGATATTTCAGGTTGCTTGTGAATATGTGTTTCTGTTCGGGTCTGAAGTTCTGGAAGTCTGCTCTGTCCTTCTGTAGGGATACCTCTTCTGGCCTCCAGAAGTATCCGATCATTGTCTGATTTAATTTATCAAACTGCGGATACTTGAACTCATCATACCTTTGAACTCCACCATCCTCGCCAAAAAACATAGGCTGTTTTGTGAAGTCAACGTCTCTCTGATTAAAAACTGTTTTTGTCATAATTATTTTTTTAGATTGTACAGGCTTCGCACTCGCCGTCGTCTGCGGTTGTACTTACCTTTTCAGCACCATTTACGCCGTTTACCATTGTAGGATTTTCCGGTTCCAATATTACGTCCTCGCCCTCGTCCTCTACTGGTGATTTAATACCCGCTGGTTGCACATCTTCTTCTTCCCCTTTGAAGTCATATGTGTTTTGATAGTATGAAGTCTTCCAACCAAATTTGTAAGCTGTAAGCATGTCTTGTGCCATAACTGATAGCGGAACCTCATTGTTTTCAAACTGCAATGGATTGTAACTCCAGTTTCCTGATATTGCTTGGTCAAAATACTTCTGCATCATTGCCACTACATTGATATAACCTTCGTTGCTTGGCATTTCCCATAACAATGTGTAGTCATTTTTCAATTTTGGAAAACCAGGTGCAATCTGTTTCAGTGGTCCTTTCTTACTTTTCTTTATCGACATCAATGCTCTTGGAGGTTCTATGCCGTTGGTCTCGTTACTAACGACGGAAGAACTTTCTGATGGCATCTGTGCTGACAATGTGCTGTGTCTTAGTCCATACTTGGCGATGTCTTTTCTTAGACTTTCCCATGCCATTCTCTGTTTGTGTGGTACTATTTCGTCTACTTCTTTTTTGTAATGATCTATTGGAAGTAAGCCATCAGCATACTTTGTTCTGTCGAAATATTCACACTTGCCTTTCTCCTCTGCAATATCACAACTTGCTCTCAACAAGTAATATTGGAATGCTTCTGAAAGTCTGTCCACTAACTCCCATGCACCTTTTTCGTTGTACTTCACGCCATTCTTTGCGAGGTAGTGTGCAAGTCCTATGTAACCTATTCCTAGACTTCTTCTCCTCTTGGTGCTTACTTCTGCGGCCTTAACAGGATAGTCCTGGTAGTCTATAATTTGTTCCAGTGCTCTTACACTTAGGTCACACAAATTTTCTAATTCACTTAGGTCATTCAACTGCCCAACATTAATCGCTGATAGAATACAAAGTGCTATCTCGCCTTGGTCATCATACAAGTCCTGTATGGGAGTTGTTGGCAATGTGATCTCTTGACATAGGTTACTCATTGAAACTTTATCTTTGAAAGAACTGTGTGAGTTTGAGTGATCAATATTCATTATATAGATACGTCCTGTCTCTGCTCTTTCTTTTAATAAATCAAAGAATAGATCCTGTGCTGGCACTGTTTTTTTTGGAATTGTTTTATCATTCTCATATTTCACATACAGATCATGTAGTCCATACGCCTTACCCTATTATCTTCTGTACCTTTGTTATTTTTTAAAACTAGGATGTCTTCTATCTCTGGATGCCATATAGGAAAGTGTACGGTTGCATTACCGCCACGCACACCATTCTGTGTGCAACATCTCACAGTGCTTTCGAATTTTTTTAGGAAAGGAATGACTCCTGTGTGTTGTACCTCCCCACCCCTTATCTTAGAATTGATACCTCTGATACGTCCTGCGTTGATTCCTATGCCTGCCCTTCTGGCAACATATAAACCAATCGCCATATCGCTTGAAAAGATACTAGGTAGAGTATCATCGGTGTCAACAAGAACGCATGAAGCAAATTGTCTTATAGGTGTTCTAACTCCTGCCATGACCGGCGTTGGAATATTAATTTTGTGTTGTGATATTGCGTCATAGTATTTTTTAACATATGACATTCTAGTCTTTGTAGGATATTCTGCAAATAGTGTTGCCGCGATCATCATGTACATGTCCTGTGGTGTTTCGTAAATCTGTCCTGAACTTCTGTCCTGTACCAAGTACTTGTCACATATCTGTCTCAGTCCTGCATACGTGAACCTTAGATCTCTGTCTCTTCTAATCCATGTGTTGAATTTTTTGATTTCTGTCTTCGAATATTTGTCTAGTATTCCTTTGTCATAGACACCTAGCCTAATGTTACGTAAAATTAACTTTAGTAAAGGAATGTATTCGTACTGTCCGTGTGCTTCTTTCCTCACATCATATGATAGAAGTCTTGCCGCGGCGTACTGATAGTTTGGCGTCTCCAAACTTATAAGATCGTTTGCCGATCTCACCAAAACGTTTTGGATATCCTTTGTTGTCATGCCATCATAGAACTGTATGTTGGCGTTCATTTCAATCTGTGAACTGGACACACCTGTCAGTCCTTCACACGCCTCTTCAACAACGAAATGTATTTTGTTAATGTCAAGTGGTTCTAGTCTGCCGTCTCTTTTTTGAACTTGGATCGTACTGGAGTTGGTATTCGGCATTAAATATTTGTAATTCTTATTTTTGATTTTTGTTTTTGTTGTATCCATATTTATCTAATTCTGTGTTTATATAATTTTTTACTGTTTTTTGTCATTGTCGTTTGACTAAAACTGCAACGTCGTTTTGCAATTTTATAATGTACTAATATTATAATGAAAAAAGTTTTTTGTCTAGTGTATAATAGATTTATTTTTGGACAACTTTAGGTATTATACCAGTATTTCTACTTCGTATTCCATCGTGACATCTGTGCTTGAGTCCGATGTTGTAACATACTTGACACGGATTGTGTCATTACCAGCAGTTGAATCACCGTCTGATGTGATGGCTGACAACGTTGCACCAACATCACTTGTTTCTTCATAGTCATCATTGTGTGTGCAAAGTTCTCCTGCCGCACTGATTGTGAATACTCCTGTTCTGTACTTGGCACCTCTGTTCATCTTGTAAGTTATTCTTACTCCCTTATCATTAAATCCAGGAAGGTATATTCCTGTATCGGTGGCCGACGATGTGTTATCTGCTAGAGTGATCTGTTTGACTGCTTTCCTTTGTATTCCAATACCTTGCACTTCAGGTGGAGTGTTTGATGGATCAGTAGAATCTCCGAAGTCAGTATCTCTCTGGCTAGTCCTCTCAAAAAAGTCTAGTGTTGAAGTACATTCATCGTTGTCGAATTGTAAGACCGGAACTTCTGATATTGAATTGACTCCGTCAAAGTTATTTGCAACAGTTTCAGCGTACCAATTACCATACGAGATAATATTTCTTGGTCCGGTTCCTGAATCTGCACCTGTAGCCGGTGCAACAAGAATGGCTTGTTGTCCTATTGTGCTCCAGCTCGAACCCGAAAACTGTATATCTCTAGGCCCTTTAGTTAATCCGTTAGTTGATCCATCCATCTCTGCACCAAGCAGTGCACCATAATAGGCAGTGGAGAAATCACAGTTTGTGAATCTTACGTTGGTTACATCAAAACTCATGTCCACAAGTCTAGCAAAACCAGTAAACTGACATTGATCAAAAACAATGTATGAACAAGGTAGAAGTGTGGTTGATCTAACAGTGACACCTTTTGAATTAGATGCATCTGTACCACCAGACACAAATGTTCCTTGAAACTTAACATTGTTAACAAACACTTTGGTTGCGTTGTCAATTGATAAGCCACCATGGGCAACTGTTGTTCTTATTGTCATGTTTGAAATCTGTATTTGTGTTGGTGTCGTTGCACCAGAATCACCTATGTTTCCATAGACATTTCCATCGTCGTCTTCTGTCACCAATGCAGGTGCAGATGCTGAATTTTTAATAATAGTTTTATCAGGTCCTTCTCCAACCAAGTGTGCGAAAGGTGGAATGGTCAGTGACGCCGCTATCCTGTATGTGCCTGCAGGAAAGAATAATATCCTTCTCGATCTAGCGTCATCTTGATCAGTGTCTGAATAAAGTTCATCTATTGCTCTTTGTATCGCCACAACGTCTGCTGTCGAATCATCTCCAACTGCGCCAAAGTCTTTTACTGACACATAATCGTCTAACCTTTTTTGTACCGTTCTTGATACGTCACCAGTAGCACCTGTTACTATAGGTGTTGAATCTCCAAGGTATCCTTTGTAAGTGTGTGATAGTGATGTCGTGAAAGAAGAACTGCCGGCGGTCATTATCTCTGTATTTCCCACTGCAGGAGCGCCGTCTGCCACTGTGCCATTTCCTATGTACAGTTTCTGATCGTCAATGGACCAACCCAATTCTCCAGCCGCTAACTGCGGTAGATCAGTTGCTTTTCCACGTCTGTGTTGTATCCTCGATATCTGTACTGTAGGCATATAACACTTATTTATTAAAGTATAGACTTGTAATATTGTTCCAATTTAGCATACCACTTACCCACCCAATAGTCATAGTTGTCTATTTCGAATGTTTGGTATTCGTTGGCCTGTGTGCAAATAAAAATACGTCCGTTTTTGATCTGTGTGTCATACTGCTTGTTGTGTGCTTCTGCATAGGCCACAAGCTGAAGATAGTAATCCTCCACCCACTCTTTCTTTTTTAATTTACGTGCTTGTTTGAAATCCATAATGGCAGGGTCACCCTTGTAGACGCCAACCAGATCTGTTGTGCCTGCATACAGTTCAGGATAGTAAAGTGACACTTCCGATCCCCATACTTCACTTACATTGTTTAGTCCGTTATCTATAATGACGTTTGCCATTTGATGTCCTTTTTGTTGTATGAGATTAGAACCAGGTGTTCGGTCCTCCCCTTTCACGTGCTTCTCTAGACTACGGTGCATGACTGTGCCTATGTTTGCTGACTCTGTTGTTATCTGTTGTGCCTTTTCCGCTCCAACCCTCTTCCGCCATGCGTGTAGGTGTGTCATGTCCTTGGTTGAACTCAACACAGTCGTCACACTAGGAACCTGCCTCCCGTCTGGTGTCTCGTAATGCCTTTTGTGATTCTTGGTAATTTTAGCTAGTTCACCATATGGGTATTTCTGGATGTAGCTGATGCCTTTCTGCTTTATTACATCTTCAGGTATTTTCATAAGCATAATTATACAATATAATGCCATATATTACAACTAATAATCTAACTCACATCATGGCCGAGATGACCGACTACTGCAACGCGGCTTGTCCAATGTGTAATAGATTTGATTGGCAACTTAATTTGGTGAAGGGAAGTACCAATTCACATCATACAACTTTGGAGTTTGTCAAACAAAGGATCGGCGAAGAAATTATATCCAGATTAAAAGGCTGGCTGTGCCAAGGAACCTATGGCGACGCATTGATGAATCCTGAAACACTAGATATATTCAAATATTTAAAACAAGTAAATCCAGATATAAACATTGGAATGATCACAAATGGTGGTGCAAGGAGTGTAGATTTTTGGAAAACATTGGCTGAACTGAAAGTGAATGTAACGTTCAGCATAGATGGGCTAGAAGATACTAATCACCTTTATAGAAGGAATGTAAAGTGGGATCGGTTAATGGAAAATGTAAATGCTTTTATCAACAGTGGTGGTAATGCAACATGGAGTCTATTAGTTTTCAAACATAATCAAAATCAGATAGAGGACGCCAAGCGGCTGTCAGAAGAACTGGGTTTCAAAAATTTTGAATATGCTTTCAGTGAACGTTGGCAGGACTTCAACGGCGACGGTGAGTACAGGGAAATTACATCATTGGAAGTTGATGGATACGTGATTGAAAAGCCTGTCGAACAAAAAAAAGACTATATAAAAAAATCCGGACATGATTTAACATTAAGTAAAAATGTTTTCCAGACAGAAAATAAAAATGATTTTTTCACCCGGAAGATATCATGTTGGGCGTGTCAACCAACTAAACACGAAATATATCTTCGTGCCAATGGATACGTGAGTCCATGCTGTATACTTGGCGATGTAGAAAGAAATGAGCCAAAGCAGTTGATAAAAGATTACAAAAAAATAAATCTGCACCACACAGATCTAAAAACTATTCTGGAAGGAGATTTCTTCAGAGATATAAGTGACGGAATAAATGGTGGAGAAAAAAGATTACAAGGGTGTTACCACGCCTGTGGAGTAAGATAATGGGAATATCAAAACAACCACCAAAACGTTTCCCACTTGCAGGCAAGGGATTGGCCTGCCAATTGAAATGGACGCAAAGCACAGTGTATCTCACAGATGGAATAAGTGCCAGTTGCCACAAGGCAGGTTTTGGCAAATATTTGACTGACAATGGTGAAATTAATTTTCATAATACGCCAAACAAAATAGAAGACAGAAGGAAAATGTTGCGTGGTGAATGGCCTGGCAATGGATGTGAACACTGTAAACACATCGAGGAGGTCGGAGGCGAATCTGACAGAACAGTTCATCTTCAAATGGAAGGAACTACTGCACCTTTAGAATTGGATAATGAACCTGAAGCAGTACAAGTGACTCCGAGAATACTAGAGATTTATTGGGGCAACACCTGTAATCAGAAGTGTATCTATTGTGCCGCCCATTACAGTTCACAGATACACCAGGAAGAAAAACGTTTTGGAACCTTTGACAAGGAAGGCGTTAGATTGAATCACAATCAATTCAAAATTAATCCAAATATCGAAAGAGACACTGAACTGCTATTCAAGTGGTTTGACAGCAACCTGCATAAAGTACACAAGATCATTGTGCTGGGAGGAGAACCTTTCTTGCAGAAAGAAACTTTTAGATTCATAGAGATGTTGGAGAGATCATCGTATCCAGATCTGTCTTTGGTTTTCTTTAGCAATCACAATGTAGAACATGATAGATTCAGAGGTTGGATAGATAGATTGGAGAAACTGCAGATGTCCGGTAGGTTAGACAAAATACAAATATTTTTTAGTTGTGATGCTTTGGGGGCCGAGGGTGAGTATGTGCGAACAGGACTGGATTTGAAACTGGCCATCAAAAACTTTGAATACATTTTACACAACACCAAGATTGAACAAGGAATCAACAGTGCCTGGTACCAGGAATGCCGGCTCTGGCCAAATACATTAACGATTGTAGCAAAATCAAACCGATCTATTGGAGCATGACAAAAGCCGCAAACAGAGATGACACAACAAGTCCTTATCTCTATCCAGGGATATTTGGATCAAAGATAAATGATTGGGGACTCAGCGAAGCAATAGAACTTTTTGATGTCAACACCAATGGCTATCCAGATTCTGTTAAAGTCAATCACAAAAAATTCATGCAGGGAAACATAACAGAGTTTTCTAAACAGACATCTGACCCCAAAAGGTTAAAACAATTTAAAATTTACCTAGACGAATTGGATCGTAGACGAGGCACGGACTGGAAGAAAGTCTATCCTCAGATGTTTGAGATTGTAAAGGATTTGTAATTATTTTCTTCTGTTCATTGCAGACTTGGCCATCTGCTTGACTTTGTCTGTTGAACCTTGATTGTCGAAATCCATTTTTGGATTGTCTTCTGCTTCTTTATCTGTCTTTATAACTATCTTGTCCTGGTCGAAGTCTGCCACAATGTTCTTTAGTTCTTCGCCATCATCATATAGCTTCTTGAACACATCATAGTTGAAGGCAGGGTATCCTGTGTTGTTCATGATTTGTTTTACTGCGTCCATTGATAGGAATGAAGATTTTTCTTTCTCGTCGGCATCACCTTTGATGTTTGTAAGCACATTTACAAGTGCTGATTCTAGATCTTTGTTTTGAAATTCAAAAAATCTCACAGGACTATCTCCCTGCGAGCTTGCCGATAAGTCTATTTGAAGTTTCGAAGACTTCTTTGGATTCTCTTTGTTCTCTGCCTTCTGGCTCTGTTCCACCTGCTTCGGCATCAGAGGCTCCAAACTCATCGTCCTCTTCGCCTGCTTCTGAGTCCAGTGAGTCTAGATCTGTGTCCATATCCATCGTGTCATCGGCGCCCATAGGTTCTGAAGCAACTTCTTCTCCGGTCAATATTCTTACACCGTTGTCTAGCTCTTGTCTAGTTGTCGTTAAAGTGGCTTCCGCCTGTTCAATCGCTGGTTGGATTTTTTGTAGGAAAGCGTCTGCCTTGTCCGCTCCCATTTCGTCTCTGATTCTGTCTGCTAGTTCTAACATGCCTTCTGTCTTCATTGATGCTAGATCTTCCAAGTAACCTGTCACTTTGTCCATCATGTCCTTGGCCGCTAAAATTAATTCCGATTGTTCTTCAACCCCTTCTCTTTGTAACATTTTACTAACTTGTTTCTTCTCGTCTTGGTTCAGGCTCTGGCCTCTGTCTAATTTTGTCTTAGCTGAAATGGCAGTTGTACCGCCCTTTACTTCAGGATCAGTTGCCATGCCACCACCATACTCACCTAGTTTCCTCTGTGCGACTTCTTGGTTTATGATGTCCAACATCATTTGGCTTTTTTGATAGTTGCTGTCTTTTAACTCCTGTCCGAAGTGGGTGTTTTGTGTAATTTCGTGTATCTTTGTTCTTACATGATTAGCATAATCCTGTAACTCTTCTTCACTTAACTTTGACAGATCCATTGTCATGTTGAATCTGGACTCAAACTCTTTTAGTAAAGACTGTGTAGTTAAAGGTTTAGTAAGTTCTAAGCTGTTCATATTGTTATTTATAATCTAGGCTCCGAACGTTTGATTAAAGATATGCTGTATTTCAGACTTATAGCTGTCCGCTAGGTGGTTTGCGGTGTCTAATCTGTCATAATAGATGTGCTCTTTTGCCGAGTCCTTCTCCTTCTGGGCCTCCCTAATCATTCGTTTTGCACTCTGTATGTTAAACAGTTGAGATGCAAAATGTAAGTCTGTTTCTAGTATCTTTTCTGGAACTTGTTTTTCATCTGCTAGATGGTGTGCCACCATTATTGCTGTCTGCTTCAAGTTTATATCTTCATGTAGTATCTTAGCTTCAAGCATATCTGCTATGACATACACATATCTTGTGCCAGTAGATTTCTTGGGTACGATAGCTATGTTGCCTATAAGGATGCCTTTTGAAAACTGCTTGGGTAAATGACGGAACGGTCTTTTAGCTTCTTCCTTTCTTGCCAAATCTGCAAGTTTGCCCTTGAGTCCATATGCCTCAATTTGTTTAACTAGTTCTGATTTATTTTTTTGTGTCATTCTTTACAAATCTTATACGCCTATTTAAAGCATACTGCATACCGCCGTCAATTTTCTTCCTAACAAATATGGCCTTGTCTCCGAGTATTTTTGCCATGTATGCATCAGTTGGATCCAAGTTCTTGTCTGTAAATGATTCTACAAATTGATATTTCTCCACAAAGGCGATCTGCTCTTTGGTCAGGAACACTTTAACGTGTGGCGCTATCTGTACGAACATATTTTATTGTATTTGGTAATATAATCTAATTTTTTAACCAGGCATCTTCATCAGGATAACAACTACTGTTGAAAGTAATCCTGCGACAACTGTGCCTGCTGTTGCTATGATAGTTTTTGATGAGCTTTTTTGTCCAGCAATCATGTCTTCATTCATCTTGCCTAGTCGCAATTCAATTGCTGAAAGCCTGTCATGTAGGCCTTTGTATCTCTCTGCACAAAGGTCAACGTGTGCTTCTAGGTTCTGTTTTTCTAAATCTGTTGTACTCATAAATCTTTCCAAGTCTTTTTTGAGGTATCGTACCTCCATTAGTAGAGCCTGTAAATGAGCCTGAATCATTGCCTGGTTGTGCCTTTTAGTGTTTAAGTGTTGAGCCTAAATGTATACTTTTATTTATTTTGAAATCCACCATACGTAAAGTATGTGTTTATTATGTCACCCGACAGTCCGCTAATCACTTTCTGTTCTTTAGTGCCAGTGTTAGTGCCCGATTTATGCAGGCTCATTGTGGTGAAAGTGGCTATGGGAAAGTGGGCAGTATTTTTGCAGTCAGTGATTATCGGCACCAAATTGAAGTCTCCCACTAGATACTCTGTTGGGTCACCAGCGTTACCAAACACGTCTGTCTGTTCAGTGAAAAACTTGAAGTGCCATGAGGTATGATGTCCTTCGTAATACAACCCAAATTTTGTGGTGCTAAGGTCATGACTGATCCTGATTGGATCGTCTTCGTATGTGATGTTACCCCTTATCTGCAACATCTGTATCATTGTGTTGAAATTGCTATTTTGATTACGTGCAATACGCAGTGCGTCCTTTCCGTCGATAAGATCTCCCGCGGCAGTGTTGAATGGGAATGTCTTTGCGAGGCTTCCATTTCTGGTGATGTCCACCAGGGTATGCATCATATAACTGTGCATTGATTAGCCTTTGATTTCTTCTACAGGCTTTTTGACAGTGTTTTCTGGAATAAGTTTTGAAAGTCTCAAATTGAAAACTGTTTTCTTTCTTCCATTGTTCAATAAAAGCACAGGATGACCAAACCTGTCATACTCTATGTCTTTTACTGTTAGTTCTGCAAGATCTAAACGCCCTGCCTGTATCTTGTCTCCAACCTCTATCTCTACTGTAAATTTCTTTGTCATTGAAATCTCCTTTGCGAATATTTACACAAAAGAAAAAGGGCGAACCTAATTAAAGATCCGCCCTTTGGTAATTTAAAAATTAACTATTACGAGTTAACTCTTGCGTTTGATAGACCGTAAACTGCTTCTGCGCCGTCTGATGTTACGCCATCTGCTGGTAGGTATCTCACTGTTACGTGTACACCACCTGCTGAGTCGTTCTCAGATATTCTAGCAAGAATGTCAGTTTCGATGTCTGCTTCTGCCGCCGCGATAACTCCTGGGTCAGATGAGTCAGCTTGGTTTGGATCCAAGTTGATGTCACCTGCTGAGTCCGCGTCGTTGAATTGACCTGGCGTACCTTCTACTAAGAATTGGTACGTGTCGATTAATTCGTCTTCTGTGATTGAAGCGCCGTCTGCCGCATCTCTTTCTGTAGCTTTACAAGCCAAAGCGTAAGATTTTGCAAGTATAGTACCATGCTCTTCGATGATTTTACTACACGTGTCGAACGCTGAGTCTTTTGCTTCAGGAGTTGTTGCTGTTGTAGCCATGTCAACGTCAAAGATCATTTCGATCGCTGTTAAACCTTTACCAACGAAAGATTGTCTTCTAGACATGTTGCCACTGTTATTTGGTGTTGCTGGCATTTTTAGTTTCTCCTTATATTAACTATTAACTTACAGCATTAGCAGTTAAGATACCAATTTTAGTTTCTGTAACTGTTGCACCTGTTAAGTCTGCCGCTATTCCAGGGAAAGAAGCACTAGATTGGTCTAGTGTTCTGATGTAAGCCTGTAATGCCGCTACTGTTGTTGTACCTGATAAGCTGTCCAATTGGTCAGTTCTCACCATGTACGTTTTTTGTGTGTCCGAATCAACCAATGGACCTTCTGCTAATATTCTTAGTCCTTGGTGTTCGAATGCATGTCTAACCATTTGTAGACCTGCTGTTGTTGAGCCTGTAGTTAGGTCTCCTGTCTCTGCTGACATGTCAACGATGAAGTCAACTGTTAACAATGTTACGTCAACACCTTCTACTTCAAAGTTTTGATTCAGTGAGAAGTTACCTTTACCACCTGCTACTTTACTTGAGTCATAAGCCATTTTATTTTCCTCCTAAAATGTTATTATGCTACCTGAGTATCAGACATGTCTCTGTCAGCCGCTGTTGCAGATGATATTGTTGCTGTTACTTTGTCAGGTGTTAATGCGTCTAATCCTCTGATCGCCGCTTGGATTGCCGCTACTGTTGTTGTTCCACTTATCGTGTCTAAAGCGTCTGCTCTAACCATGTAAGTTTGTTCTGTGTCTGAGTTACCTAGTGCACCATGACCTAAGATGTTAACACCTTGGTTCTGGATTGCTTCCATAGATAATTTCAAAGCCGCTGTTGCCGCTGATGCTGTTGAATGCGTTACCTCGGCTGACACGTCACTGATGTAATCCACTGTGATGAAGTCAACTCTTACACCCTCGCCCTCGTGAGCAAGATTTGGTGTTTGGAAATTGCCTGGTCCACCCGCTGGGATTGTTCCGTCGTATGCCATGATATATCCTCCTTTTTTCTCTGATATTATGACTTTGCCTCCGCTCCGGAGACATTTGCATCTATTTACCAGATGATTTGGTAAATTCTGTGAATATATTACGGAAATGTGTCTATTTTATGATTTCTTGAACTTTCCTGGTGATATCTGTGCCGGGCAGTTTATTTTTTAGTAGTTGCAGTAGTTTAGAACTGGCTTTTTGTTTTGTTTTGCTATCTAGATTGTGATAATCCGCTATTGCTCTTCTTAAGTTTCTGTAGTTCGCATCAGTGATGTCCAGCGATCTTTCAAGCTGTAAAAGAAACTTGAATGGCTCTTCAAAAGTCCTTAGGTATCTTCTAATTGCCATAACAGGAACAGGCTGTCTCTGCCTCATGGCCTGTGCTTGATTTTTGTTCTTTAATTTTTTTGTAATATCCGGATCACCTGAAACTATGGCCAGCATATTTGCAAGGTCATTATTCATCATTCTCACTTGATCGAATGTTCCTTTTGCCATTGTTTGGTCAGCATACATCTTGGTAAATGTTTTTGATTGTTCTAAGTTTCTTAAAAGTGAAAGGGCAAGGAAACTTAGGTAGATCCTTTCTGTTACTTCTGGAAATGTATATCTTTGCAAGTCACTATGTCTTCTAATCACTCTGCCCTCAGATACATACTTTAAAAAAGGTGTTAACATATAGGTATTTATAGTGCAGATGCAACGTAATTTTATATTGACTGACGTAATGAAGACGGGTAATCATCAGCAATTGGAACAGTTTATAAACTTCCACAGCCTGCCCGATCAGACCTTCGACATGACCGGCGAGTACTACACACTGCACAACTATGACCTGGACAGCTACGACAGGAAGTTTGCTATAATTGATTGCAGGGCAGAAAATGTTAGATTCAAAGGCAACAATGAACTTAAGAAAGAACTTAAAAAACGTTGTGATTTATTACACAGTCAAGGATTTGTTTTCATAAAGGCCACCCCATGGGAATCATTACAGAACCTAACATATCATAAACAGTACCCAGAAATAGAGATAGAACACATCAAGTGGACGGGAGGCACCAGTTTCTTTTGGTTCCTTATGCATGTGAAACACAAGGATAGCAAATTTCGTTTTGATCATTCCAACAAGAAATATGACTTCCTATATCTTAACAAAATGCCAAGACCACATAGAATAAAATTGTATGATAAATTAACACAGAAAGATATATTGGACAACAGCTTATACACCAATTGGCCCGACAGGAAACTGCCCACAGAGTATGAACTACCCTGGGCACAGGACTATCCTCAGTATGGAAGGGATCAAGACATCTTTGAAAAACCTTACAACGATACTGCTTGTAGCATAGTGTCAGAAACTAATGACAACGATTATGAAGTATTCATGACTGAAAAAATTTGGAAGCCCATCATAGCAAAACACTTTTTCGTGGTGCATGGCAATCATTTATATCTGCAAAAGTTGAGAGAACTAGGTTTCAAGACTTTCAACAACTATTTTGAAGAAGTTTACGACTTGGATAGAGACCCGGATGTCCGTGTTAACACTATTGTTGACGTGTGTGATCGACTACGTGATGCACCATGGCAGGACTTTTACTTACAAAGCAAGGCACTGCGTCAATACAACTTTGATCTTTTTTTTAATAAAGATAAGTTAAGCGAAGAGATTAATAAAACAGTAAATTTATTTCTTGAATTTGCTGATAGCAGTAAGATTTCTTCTTGAAAATCCAAGTCGATCAACCAGTTTCACAGCGTTTCCGGCCTTGTCAACAGCGACAAACCCTTCCGGCTCTGTGACTTCCAATCCACCATCCGTCTGCTGGAAAGATCCTATTGCCTGTGCCTGATTCATTTTTTTAAGTACAAAGGCTTTCATTGTCTGGACTGCCTTGTAAAAAGTAAGCATGGCCTGAAGAGGCGCTTTTGCACGGGTTAAAAATTGTGGCATCTGTTTCATTTTGTCCTGTCTAAGTTGCAGAGCCTTCTGCGCCTTTAATGCTGACATCTGCTGTTGCATTCTTTCAGCATAAAATTTTTTGAATCCTTGTAAGAATTGCGTAACGTTGCTAGGTAATTGTCCTTGCTTGACCATTGCGTTGATATAAATTTGGAAAGTAGGTATAAAGTCTTGGTTCTGTCCTAGAACGCTGGATAGATTTCTTGGAACATTATTAAGAAGTGTTTCTAACTTTTCTATACCGTTGTAAAACTGTTTTGTCTCTGCATCTGTGAACTTGGCACTGCCAGAAACATCCTTATAGGTCGCATTATCAAAAAACACATCATTACTTTTTGAAAACGAATCCACATCAGCACCGCCTGATGCTGTCATGTCTGCCAATGTATCGCCATTGTATGTGGTGTGAAATATGATCCCAACTTTAGCTCTGTCTATTTGTTTCCCCAAATCAGATCCTTCAGGAACAGCGTATGTTATTGTGTTAGGTGTAAATGTCAGGTGAGGCTTGCCGCCTATGTTTTTTCTAATGATATCTTCGTCAGTGTAAAGAAGATCGCCCTGCACTACCCCAGTGATGTTTAGTTTCTTTAAATGCACAAGACATTTTAATAACTTTTGTCCTAGATCGTCTGTGCCGTGATTGTTTGCTATGTCTCTCTTTGTGTAATTGATCTTGGCCGCCTGTGCAAACACAGATTTTGTGCCAACAAAAAATCTACCATTCTCCGGGTTGGTACCGCAAACCACGGCAGGTGCTCCGTCCCACTTGACTGACACACTCATTGCCTCTGAACTTGATCCTTTAAGTGTCAATAGCAATCCTCTGAAATATTCTAATACTGCTTTTCCACCTTCGTATCCGTCTGTAATGACAATGTCTTCGATGTGTTCTAGGTGTGTCCGTTTAAACTCGTTGAGGACATCTTCTATCAACATGATTAATCCTCTTTGTATTCGCCGTCTTTGATTTTCAACACGTTATTTTTGATGTCTTGGTTCTCTTTGATACGTGCAACACCTTTACTGAATTTAGATGCGTCCATGTTTTTGAGTGCTGAATTGAATTTTTTCTCTAATTTGAATGCTGTGTCTTGATCGAAGTTCTCTCGAATGTAGGTCATTAGTCTTATTGCTGACTCAAGTATATGAGAAGCACGGCTTTCCACAACCTCTTCTTTGTCTCTTTTCAGAGGCATCGAGCTTAATTCTTCTAATAAACTTCTAGTGTGTTTTTGCATATATGGTATTTACTTCTTATTATAACATAATAATAGCAAAAGTCTATTGGGCACCATGCTTTTTATACACGAAATACTTACGACTGTTGGTATCATCACGTATATCTAGTATTTTGAGGTTATACATCTCAGACAGTTCTATAATAAACGGCACGTTCCATGGGAAGAATTCAATCCAGTCTGCCTCAGGTTTATCATGTGAAAGTCCTGGATTGACTCTAAAAAACATAAGTCCATTGTTTGCCAGCAACTGAACACATCTGCCAACCTCAGCGATAATTTTCTCCTTGCTACCAAAATTGACTGATCCTAAACATAATATAATATCAAACTTCTGCTCTGTTTTATAATCGAGGGTGCCAACTTCGAAATCTGCCTTATCGTTGTACGGATCTATTCCTATTAGATTATGTATACGGCCTTTGAATTCATTATATCCACAACCAACATCTAGTACTGCTCTTGGTTTTAAACTATTAACTTCATTAATTAGTGATAGACCCGAATATTTCCATTTCTTCATGTCGTTTTGCCAATACTTTGAGAAATACTTGTGGAGGCAGGCATCATCTATAACATTAACATATTCTTCAATGCTGTCACACCGTTTCACTTCTACCCCAAAAGTCTCTTTTATAAATGGTTGTGTTATTTTTGTGAGATCGTTTTGGCTATACCCTAATAACTTTGTAAAGATTTTTTTGTTCATCGTTTGTACAAGTAAACTTTGATATCGTTTTGTTCGTAATTATGTATCCTGCCTTTGGTGTCAGGAAAACTGATATTGAGTGCTCTACAAAGATCCACGTTGTCTTTAGGACACAGAACCCTATCCTGATTGTTTTTGATAAACTGCATTATGTCTTTGTTTTCTGATTGTATATGATTCCACATTGTTTCTTGATCTTTGAAATATTTGTAATTAGGGTAGGTAATATCAAACCCACCAGCATCTGTCCACCATTTTAAACATTCTATATCATTCCGATACACCATCACAATTGGATAACCAAACGTGGAAAGTTCGTCTAGTTCATGTGCAAATGTGTGTGATTTGATAATCCTTTTACCTGATCCTGAGAAAGGTAGATCCCACTGGTCTCTATTATTATTGAACTCCATACCTGGATCAAAGTATGATCCTATATGTCTTACTACACCTTTATTGTATGCCCTTTCACTGGTGCTGTCAGATTGATCAATGTCAGATGACCTGTAGATATTTTTGGCCACACTGCTCCATTTTGATCCTGGTGCACCAGTGAAAAGAATATACATTATTTTGTCAGTTCTTCTTTATATACAGTGTTATAACCTAACTGATTACTTTTGAAGTCTGCCAAAGTCTTAAGTGCTTCGGGTGTAATGAAAGACTTTAAAGTTCTAACCGCATCATCACCTTCTGCTCCTGTTCTCCATTCGTACTTGCCAACTTTCTTTTCAATAGCGGCAACCGATTCTGGATCGTTTATCATTTTGTTTAATGAGGCAACAAGTTCATCTTTGTTTGGATTGCCTGCGTTTACCCAAAATGCTTTCTGTAGGGCATCTCTCCAGCTCTTGACTAGTTTGTATGCATCATAGAAGTCACCGCTTGGTGCAGTCAACCACATCTCTTCATACAAGGCCTCGAATGTTGGCTCCTCGAAGTTAGGATCTGCACTGTGTTTACCGGTGTTCACATCCAGTAGTCCATGATGGAACCATGTATAGGCCTCACCTTTTTCGATCACAGGCAACACGTGTTTCTTGTATGCCGCAGGATTCTCTCTGGTTGCATTTAAGTCACCTCTTATGAATGCTAGTCGTCTTTCAGATCCTTTCATACCTTTTACCCAAACGATTTTCTCCTGGAAAGTTTTTATTGGATCATTGTTTGGTCCTGCTAATAGCATCGTGATAGCCATTACTTCAGGTGTCATACCTGATCCTGATGGAAACTGAATTGGTCCATTCAACACGTCAGCAGTCTTCCTTGCACCCACGATGATGTTAAGATTCATTTGTCCAATTGATTCCCAGTCCAAGTAGTTGTAATCAACCGGCTCAACAAGATATGATATACCGTTACCACCATGTGATACAAGTATGGTCTTGTTGTCGAACCTTAATTCATTTTGGAATGCGTTAGGTCCAAGTTGGTCTCTAGCACCAGGCTTGTAGATCAAGTTGATCTTTTCACCTAGGTGTTTCTCCCATTCTGCTACAACTATCTGTGCCCACACAGAAGTTCCACCAGATGGCTTTTGTGGCACGATTAAATTATAATCTGCCAAGGCCGTTGTTGTCATCAACACCAACGCCATTATTGTTTTCTTAAGCATAGTCTAATTTGCTCCTTTTTGTAATTCCATAATACAGTAAAAGTATAACACAAATCATTATAGAAATAAAGAGTGGTCTTGTGATTAAATCATTTACCGTATGGAGTGATGTTAATTGGTAAGTGAGATTGTAGATCCTGTCACTTAACAGGTACCCGATCAGCAGTGCTGGCCTGCTGACTTGGAATTTTTTACATAGCAATCCTAGTATAGAAAATGCTATCAATACTGCAAGGTCTTCCCACCCGCCTGTGTACTGTAAGGTTGCCCAAACAATCACAGCAAGTATTAAAGGAAAGTAATACAAATATGGAATACGTGTAACCCACCCTGCAAAATATGCCAGTCCATAACATATGACAGCAGTAATAAACGTTCCTAGCAAGAATGCGTAGGTCATACTGTCAAATAATTTGTCATCGTAAAATGTATCAGGAGATCCTAGGTCGATACCTATGTACAAAAACAGTCCCATCAGTATGGCGGCGAATGGTGCACCCGGGATGCCAAACAACACTGTTGGAATAAATGAAGAGGCCTTCTGTGCATTGTTGGCTCCTTCTGCTCCAACAACACCTTTTACATTACCTTCTCCAAATTTTTCTTTTGGATTGGCCGCAACTGTGGCACCGTATGCTAACCAGTCTGCCATTGCGCCACCCAGGCCTGGTAACAGTCCAATGAAAGAACCTATGGCTCCTCCTCTTATGCTGTCCTTCCAACATCTGATTGTGTCTTTGATTCCTTGTATTAGATCCTGCCAACTGCCGTGTTCTGCTCTGACTGTGGTTGTCTTCTTTCTGTTAAACCATCCGTTCCAAAGTTCTGGTATGGCAAAAAGTCCTGCAACGAAAGGCAGTATCTGTACACCGTCCTCAAGATATCTCCAACCCATTGTGAAACGTGGTACATTGTTTACATCAACGCCAACAAGTCCTATTGTGATTCCCAACACGATTGCCAGTGTGCTTCTAATATATTTTGTAGTGGATACGAAACCCACAGTCACAAATGCCAACAACACCAGTGCCCATAGTTCAGGTATACCCATATACATTACAACTTTAGTGTACCATGGCAAGAATAAAAATGTCAGCGATCCCCAGAATAAACCATTGGCAGTGCTTGATGTGATTGCGGCAGATAAAGCCCTTGTGGCCTCTCCGTTCTTGGCCATGGGGAATCCATCCACCATTGTTGCCGCCGCAGAGTTGGCTCCAGGTATACCCAACAGCACACCACTAAATGAATCACCGGTTGTTGAGGATGCCACAACTGCCACACAAAAGATCACGCCCAGATAAGGGTCGCCCACAAAGTAGGGCATCAATCCAAATAGTGTGATTAGTCCTGTTGTTGCTCCAGCGGCTGGTATTAGGCCAATGATTAAGCCATAAACAATACCTGCCATTAATATGACAAGTTCCATACTATAAATTTTCGGGGTTGTTAGTGTTGTGAACTTCCTTGGGAGCGTTACAACAAAATATGTGCAAGTAATTATTCTTGCTGTTAAGTACATTATATGAAACTGAGTCCAAAAAAACAACCAAAATTTATACAGTTCAAATCATTACCACCCTATGACAATGACACAGGCCTTTCCCTAGCCGACGACGAAGAGTTTTGGCCTGTGATGGGCATAGTGTTCGCCATCTGGGGAGCATGGACAGGAATAATACATTTTATAGATTGGCTCACATTCGACGCTGTGCCATGGTGGGCAGAGCCATTCACGGTCGCTCCTGCGATATTCATTATGGTAATGAATGAGAAATACAATTCACTCAACCCCTTGTATTGGTGGCCAACTTTCTGGGGATATAAGGCCAAACTACCCGAGGAAGACAGGATAATGATAAGGCCATTGGACACAGACCGAATCGTGAAACAACATGGCGGTCCATTGAATGTCTACATCATGGACTACGAACACATAAAGTTCCGTAGGAAGAAAGATGCTGTTATGTTTGGTTTGACTTATTTTTAGCAGGTTTGAAAACTGTGCCGTATTTGTTTTCGTAAAGTTTCAGTTTGTCGGATAGCTCTTTCACAATCTGTTGATAGTCTGCGTTCTGCACTTGAAGGTTCCCTATCTGGGCCTTGAGGTATTTTAAATTATCTTCCTTGTCCATTGTAGGCCTTAAATGATCTCTTTTTAGACTTGTTCATAGAACTCATCTTGACTCGACTTTTGTTCTTGGTCTGAGATGTTTTCTTAGGTCTTCCTGGCTCATATCCGCTGTGTGATCTTAACATAGTCTTATTATATAGTAGACAATTAATAAGGTCAACTATATAATATTAAATAATAATATGATCAGATACACTATCCGATGCACTAATCCATGTAAATCTAAGTTCGAAGGCGTATTCCCCGACAAAGAGTCTTTTGTTAAGCAGAGAAAACAAAAGATGATAATTTGTCCTATGTGTGATGGTTCTAATCTACGATTTTCCAAGATAACAACTAAAAATACCAAATCTATCAGTCAAAGGTTGACATAAACAACTTCTTCGTGTAAAATATATTTTATATGACATTGAGAATAATCTTATCAGACAAAACTCCGTGTCATTATATTAACAATAAGGAAAAGGAAACAATATGCTAAACAGTATGTTTAATACACTTTTTCCTTCTACTAAAAAGGAAAAAACAATGGCAAACTCAACTCAATACGTTGTTTACACTAGAAACTTCAAATCTAGAGCTAAACAAATCGGTGTATTTGCTGAACCGGCTTCTAAGTACAAAGTAGACGGTGAAGTACACGGTGGTAAAATCAAGTTCAGTAATTTAGCAGTGAAAAACTCTAAAAGAAAAACTGCAACTAACAAACTTTTATCAAAAGGTTTAGATTTTACAGTAGAAGTATTAGGTGTTGCACCTCAGTCTTCTGCATTAACAATGAAAGCGAACATCATTTCATTATTAAGAAAATCAGGCAGAAAAGTAATTAATTACTCTGCGTAATTAATAAACTGATTAAGGGGCGGTAGGCGACTATCGCCCTTTTTTTTGTGGCTGTTAAATAGTTGTATGAAAATTACCAGCTTCCACATCGAGGCCTCAACACACTGCAACGCAAGGTGTCCCGGCTGTCCCAGGAATATTCACGGATACGATGTTAAGGACTATTTCAAACTAGAACATTTGTCTGCACAAAGATATAAAGAAATAAGAGATGCCCATCCTGATTTAAATTATGTTAGAATAAATGGCGGACTGGGTGACCCTATGATGAACCCAGCCATAACAGAGATAGTGGAAATTAGTGATTGCCTTGTGCAGATCACAACAAATGGCTCTATCGGCAATAGAAAAACATTTGAGCGACTAGCCGAACTAGAAACACAAATTGAATTTAGCATAGATGGTCTAGAGGACACCAACCATCTCTATAGGCAGGACGTGGTATGGAAAAAAATAATGGAATGGGTAAAATGGTTTGTAGGTGCGGGAGGAAAGGCCATATGGAAATGGGTGCCATTCGATCATAATAAGCACCAACTAGACGAGGCCAGACAACTCAGTAAACAGTTAGGCTTTGTTGAATTTCATATCAACGACCAAGGCAGAGATGACTTTCCTGCACTAGATAAAACTGGCAAAATATCACACTGGATTAAACCACACAATAGGCCTGCAAGAGAACAGAGATTTGATCCAGAAGCGGCAATAGAACTGCTTAAGACTTCCAAACAATTCTTCCCTGAAACAGGAAACCGTTTTGAAATCACTTGCGAACATCTACGTGGAGAAGTTTATATTACAGCAGGCGGGGTAATCACTCCTTGCTGTTATCACGGAACTGATGTTGCTGACAGAAAACCTGTTGAAGTTTCTAAATTTGCAGACTTACAAAAGACGTGGCACACATCTGACTGTGATCCTACCTGTGCAAATTCTTGTGGGAAAAAAATTAATTAGCCTTTGCCCTTAATTCATTGGGAAACTAGTATTAGATACCGAACCATCCTTATGTAGCCATTCTGTTTTGAAATGCTGTGCATATCCGGTATATTCATTCCATGGCGTGGTACTGTCATCCATCAAGGCATCAACTGCGGCTTTGAATGCATCCTGATCATCTTTGTTATCAAATTCATAGGTTACGATCAGTGTTGTGTCTGCGTCTGCCAGTGCAAACGTTTTTGTTGGGCTAGAAGTGTTCCAAACGTCTCTGAATCCTATTTTAGTCTGAGCATCTTCCACACTTGTAAAAGTGATCTTCGAACTATCTTCGTTGTTTATTAATCGAAAATATCTCTTATGTTTGAATTCGTTTGCCATGTTTTTTAAATCCTTTATAACTTACTGTTATTTATCTTGCTCCTTCATAAAAAATGCCAATCCCAAATTGCTTGAACCCGTGTGCTAACTCATGCTTATCTATCATCAGGTTAAATTCGTCCCAAGCACTTTCGGATTCAAAAAAACAGGTGCATTTTAAGCTAGAACTGTCTATTAGTTCATATTCTGTGTCAATTACTAGATCAGATACAGATTCATGCCACTGAAAGTCTAGATCCACCACCGCGGATGTAACAGAATCATAACGTTTCAAAGGGAAAGCCTGTAGTATATCCTCAGTCTGCCACCCAAGAAAATTCACTAGATCTGTTTCATCCAGCATCTGTTCTAATCTACTACAACTGACTGTTTGCCCGTTCTGCTTTGTAAACTGATAAAAGTTGTTAACGTATGTTCCAGTGAAACTATTGATATCGTGCCTACGGAAAATTTTAGTGTGTTCGAACATAGTCGATAATGTCCTTGGTAGAATTAATTTGTTTTCCATCATAACTGTTACAGAACTTCATGGCGTCTTCCTTGTTTAGATGAAAGTAATCACACAATACCATTGCGAGTTCAATATTTTTTAGATGTCGTATGTCTTTGTGTTGTTTTTTGTTTAGACATGCCACGGTGTCAACAACGTTTTCTAAGTATTGATTATATAAAGCAAAATTAGCTTGTCTTTTAATTTGAATAAATTCTTTTGTATCTTCTTTAAGTTCTGTTTTTTCTAAAAATGATGCAACATTATTTTGAAAGGCATCTAAGTTCGTGAACAGTTCTGTCATGTCTATGTTGTAGCTTTTATCACAGATAGGTTCTACTGTGTTCCAGTGTTGTTTAAGTTCTTCTATGAAATGCCTTCCTGAATTGAGAAATAAAATTTCATTACGGAACCATTGAAAAAATTTTAGATCAGGATGTTTGAAGTAAGGTTTTATTATTTTACGGTTTGTATCTAAAGATTTAATATCATAAGGATGAACAGCTTCAACGTCTATGTTGGTTCCATTATTAGTATGACTGTGGACCTCTCCCACTGTTATTAGTTCGTTTTTGTTCCTATTGAATTCTTCTATTTCAATAATTGAAACCAATAAATGTCCAAAGGCCCCTGGATTCCATGTGACTGTGTAATTATTTCTTGCCATAGTATACAACATTGTCTGCAATTGGGTACGAACGCCATGGATCGAATATGATTGTCTTATCATCCGCGGACACTTGATCTGTCTCATGAACTCTCACTATCACTTGAACAGGCGTGTCTATGCCATTAACTATTTGTCCGCCGTGTTTTCTAACATAGTATTGCACCAATAGACTGTAACTGCCATCAACGAGATCTGTTCCAGGCTTATAACTATCTGATGTGAAGAAAACGTTCTCGCCATGCGTTAGTATTTCTTTTGCCATGTTTTCTGCCTGCCTCTCTCGTGCGGTCATAATTGTTTCGAACATATCATAACCTAATTCTAATTCTTTTGCCAACCATCTTAATGCGATGTTGTCCCTTGGGTGGCAGGCCCCTCCATCACCCATGCCTGCTTTCATGTAGGCAGGACTCACTATCCTCTTTGTGCTTTTAGCCAACGCCTGAGTGACCTTGTCTACATTCATGTGTCCTAATTTATTTGCCACGTCCTGCATCATGTTGACCAGTGCTATCTTGTTGCTGATAAAAGTGTTATAGAATATCTTCATTGCTTCTACTTCTTCCCATGTACCAAACTCAATGCGTGGGTCATTCTCACAAATATCTCTGTATAAATTTTTAAGCCATCCGGCTTTTACCGCTGTTTCTTCAACGCCCTTTTTAGTCCCTATCATTATCATCTCTGGATTAATCATATCATAACCCACAGTCCCCATTGCTATAAGATATGGATTGTAAATTAACTTTACATTGGTCATTATAGGATCAAACTCCCTTCTAATTGTTCCAGGTAGTACAGTAGATATCAATACCACAACCTGTTCGTCATTCATTAGGTTATTGCATTCTGTCAAAACTTTTTTGACTTCATCGTAATTAAAATCTTTTGGTTGTTTGTGACTGGTTGGTTCTCTTCCGTCGTAGCCTTCTTCGTGTGGAGTAGGTGTTGCTATAAAAACAACATCTCTATTTTTAATTGCATCAGCGAGAGAGGATTTTATATCAACCAAATCACTATGTTTTTGCAGGACATCATATCCGGCAATGTCTGTGTATCCTTTTTTGGCTAAGGCCTCTGCACATGGCATTCCTAGTTTTCCTAGACCAATAAATGAAATTCTCATTCTCTCTCCAAGTCACAAGTCACACAATGGAAACCACCGCCCAGTGTTCTTGCGTGTGTCAAGGGTGTCTGTATGACCTTGAATTTATTATGCTCCAAAGTCTCGATAAGTTTTTTATATAGAGGATCAACGATAACTGTTTCAGGATCTATTGATAATATGTTCATACCAATCCATTTTGATGCAAAAGGAAATTGGTAGAAATCCTTTTCTTCTATTTCGTTCAACCATATTTTTTTATAGTCTTTCATAAAACTTGGAAGGTTCTCAGCATTTACCCGTGAACCGTTCAATAGTATAGTGTTTTTTGCCAGAGAAAGCAACGTTGAATCTATATGTGCATGTGCATACACGCCTTCCCACGTGATAACCTCGAACTGGGTTCCTACTGTCTGTTGCAACCAATCAGCTCCGGAGATGTTTGCGGTTTTTGAAACAAGATACAACAGCTTGTCATCCAATTTTAAAACATTTGCGGCATCGAATGTGGGATCTGAATCCTTCTGTGGTGTAGGTGCTTTAATCCAATTGCAAGTTGCTTTCTCTTTGATGTGCTGGTAAAAAGATGCTTCGTTACGTCTGCTGGTATAAGGAGTTGGACATTCTATCAACTTATCTCCCACTGTCAACAGTATGTCCCTGGCACTGTAGGCCCAATGCGGTCCTGTTATATTTGGCCTGTGTACTTCAACATCATTTTGTTCTAGTAGTTCCTGTAATAGATTAAGTTCCATGTCTGTGTCAGCGATAACATTTGCATCAAATTGACTCTTCTCTAATTTGGTAGGCCAGGTGCTGGAACTTATCATCGTGTCAAAGAAATTGTCATCCGTTGGCCAGGCGCCTCCCTGCACACCTCCAAGTAATACAGATTTTAGTTTACCATATTCGTTTGTAGTCGACACTTTCACATCACTATTTAACTGGGTGTTTAATGTGTAAATATTAATATGGAGACAGTCATATCGGACAACAAAGGCGACACCGGATCGGTTAAAATTTTAAGAAACCGTATACAAACAGAGTTAGAAGCGGGTAACACAGTAAAAGTAAAACTCCTACAGCCAGGAGTAATGTATCAGAAAGACGGTGCGTGGAAAACTGTAATAGATTTTATGAATGAATGGGCAGGAAAGCCTGTGAGATTTCAATCAAACCTCGTGCCAATAAAAGAATGTAATGCCCAATTCGAATACACCAACGACATGTTTTTCACAGGCCCAAAGTTATATCAAAAAAACAAAATGTGTAAAGGTCTGTTAGAAAAGTTACTACCCACCTATCAGAAGTCTGTAGACAAACACTGGGACCTACTTTTAGGAGAGACAAACGGAAACAAGGATTGGTTATACGACACCATACAAAATCATCCTGTGTTGGAAAGAACTTTCCTGACCTACTTCGGAAAGGACACAACCAAAGGTTACTGGAGTGACAGCGTTGTAAGGCCGAACAAACACACAGCAGAGACATTGGGTCCTTTGGCAAATCGATTCAACACTCAGATTCGTTGCAGTGATCTACTTGACCCTGCGATATACAACATGACTCATTACACCGCAATGATAGAAACAACAGTACACAACGACTTTGCCATGTTCAGCGAGAAGGAGGCAAAGCCAATAATTGCCAAAAGACCTTTTGTGATATTTGGATCATGCGGACAACTTAAAGCATTCAGAAGCCTAGGTTTTAAAACATTCGACGGCGTGATTGATGAATCGTATGACCTTATCGAGGATAAGCATGAACGTTGGCAAAAAGTGCTAGACAGTATGTTGCAACTTACAAAGATGAATCACATTAAGGTACACAACGAACTTGCCAGCATTTTGATTCACAATAAAGAACACTTTGAAAACAATGAATGGAAACGTTGTCTTACTTGGGATTCTTACCAGTAATCTGTATCACGTATCTAGAACACTCGCCAAGGTTTGCCGCCATGTGTTTTGTGGCACCCTGCCAACTGAACCAGGAACCCGCGGGCCCTGTGCAGAACTTGTCCTCGATCCATAACTGATGTCCTGGTGCCGGGTCATGCAGGAATACCATGATCCTCACTATCTCTTCGACCTTGGCTTTTTTGTTCCTAGCGTAGGTCGGATAGTTGTCCTTGTGCCATGGCAGTATCAATCCGGGTGTATACTTTGCAAAAGCGTAAACCGAATCTTTTAGATCAAACTGTGACAGCACATATCCAAACACAGCATTAACATCATCTGGAATGAACACACCTTTACCAACATGTTCGAACTTGGGTATAAGACATCCTACCCTCTCTTTGTAGATAGCATAATTTTCTTTGGGGGTGGTGAAACCTTGGTTTTTGTCTGGATTTTCGTACCATGGTAAATCTTCATAATCACTTGGTTTCCAATGCACAGGTACCGTGCCTTGTTTGTGGTTCCAGTCAGAGTGTGAATACATCATAATATATGTAGATAATTATCATTGTATGAAATCGATAGGATTCTTTGGAGACAGTTTCTGTGCCAGCAATCAACCCGAGAGTTGGTGCAACATCCTACAGGAGAAGTTGGGTGCAGACAAGATAAGATGGTTCGGGCAACCAGGCAAGAGCATCTGGAGTGTGTTCTTCAGATACAATGATCTCATTAGGCGTGGAGCAGTGCCTGACATTTCAATATTTTGTTGGACTGAACCCTATAGGCTTTACCACCCTGATTTAATTTTAAGTGCAAACACAGAACCATTGGAAGGTGTTGACCCAAATGTTTATAAGACTTTGGACAACTATTGGAAGTACCTACACAGCTACGACAAGGACGAGATGGCCTACGAATATGCACTGCGATACTTTGATCAAAACATACTATCAAAGGTCGACAGTGAGATTGTGCAGATGTGGAGTTTCAGGCCTTTTGAAACAGCAGGCAAGGATGCAGATATACGCTTGACCACAGGTAAGTTCATAGACGAGAGTATGTTTGCTTTCAGTAAAGGTCCCGAGATGGCTACTGATCCTTCTTGGCAGGACAGACATATCAATCACATGACTCCTGAAGAGAACCAAAGATGGGCAGACAAAGTCTATGACACAATCCGTAATTAGATTTGAAAGAGCACTAGCAGACTTCACAGGAGCACCTTACGTGGTCAGCACAGACTGTTGCACACACGCCATAGAATTGTGCTTCAGGTTTTTACAAATCAAGTCGTGCAGTTTCTCGGCCTACACCTACATCAGTGTGCCAATGACCATGAAACTTCTTGGAGTTAACTATGAACTTTTAAACACCACATGGAGGGAAGAGTATCAATTTATGGGAACACCTGTGTGGGACAGTGCAAGATGCTTGAAGCCAGACATGTACAGAAAGAAACAATATCAGTGCCTCAGTTTCGGACACAGCAAACCACTGGACAACGTCAGAGGTGGGGCCATACTACTAGACAACAAAGAACACTACGAACAACTGAAGATGATGAGTTATGACGGAAGAGACCTCACACACGACAATTGGATAGACCAGAAAGTCTATAGGCAAGGATTTCATTACATGATGAGGTATGAGGAGTGTGAGAGTGCGACACTTTTACTTGACAACTACATATCTGCTGGCAACTTCGAACACAAATACAAACCATACCCAGACGTGAGAGACATAGAGATAAGATGAAAGTAAAAGGATACGCAACCTTTGATAAACTCAAGACCTGTTTGGTGGGGAGGACCTACAGCAAAGAACAGTTCAGGGAAATAAAGAATCAAAAAGTCAAAGACATACTGTTCAGGATATTGGACGAGACAGAGGAGGACTATCAAAACTTGTGCAAGGTGTTGGATATCGCAGGAGTTGATGTGCTAAGGCCTGTCATTGTAGACACAGATG
>LULI01000007.1_pt1 | contig 58267 bp, 64 predicted proteins | sample 728191 | NCBI WGS metagenome assembly LULI01 (sample SAMN03860293, study PRJNA289734) | marine metagenome | biome: seawater column; feature: ocean; material: water; isolation source: Red Sea water column Station 169 - depth 50m | place: Saudi Arabia: Red Sea | collected 2011-10-15 | depth 50 m | reverse complement strand
GCGTATATTATTATGTGTTGAGATTTTGGCGAAGTTTACTTTTTGGAATCTTGATATCTCTTTTGTCGCAGGCGGCACTGATCACACAAGGATCGCACACCGGTGATCTAGATTTACAAACTTTTTTTGCATGAGTAATCAACCACATGTGTGCACCATATTTGTATTTGCTTGGCGTTGTATTGTTGACTGTAATAGATGCCTTGCCTTCGTCTAAACTATCCACCCAACCTAATCTCCATAACATCCTAAACACGTGTGTGTCCACTGCTATGTGTGGTTCACCAAATACGAATCTCATCACTATGTCTGAACTTTTTCTACCAACTCCGGGCAGTGTCATTAATTCTTTCTGTGTACTAGGGACCTGCCCGTTGAACTTCTCTAACAACATTTTACTTGTGGCAAGAATGTTTTTGCTTTTTGCATTGAACAATCCTGCAGGTTTGATTGCTTCTATTATATCGTCCTGTGACAGTTTTATCATCTCCTCGGGCGTGTCAGCTAAAGCAAACAGTTGCCTACAAGCAACCGCAGTCCTTTTATCTTGACTTTGTGCAGACAGCATTACGCCAATTAAACTGGTATATGCTTTCGAATATATTTTTGCTTTTGGTTTTCTGTTTGAGTAGTGTGGATATAGAGAACTTAACTTCTCGTATATGTAATCGATGTCATTACTGTTCTTCATCTGAGTGCAGTTCGTTTAGAAGTTGTCTCAGTTTGCCACCTTCCACGTTGGCCTTTACTTTGCCTATCGTGTCACCCTTACGAGGATCCGGCACTTTTGGTTGTGCATCCGTTGGCGTTCCGTCTGCTGTTGAAACTTTAGATGTTTGTTTCAATGAGTCATATATTGTGCTTCTCTGTTTGTCAAACTGTTTGTATTCCGGATCATCTGCTAGGTCTCTGATTCTTAAGCTATCAACGTCAAACTCCAAGTCTACTTTTTGCCCAACACCGCTAGATGATCTAGTCTTCATGAATTGTATTTGATACCTGCCACGTTCTTTCATAGCCCTGCTTGTGAATATACCTATCACGTTGTCTGCTGTCTGTATCTTTGAAAGTCCACCTGATATGTGAGAGTGATCAAACTCTATCTCTTCGACACTGGCTCTGTTTAACTGTGATGCTGTTGCCAGTATGCATTGTTTCTCAACAACCAAGTTTCTAAGTTCTTCCGATACATACTTGTCTTTTATAAACAAGTCTGCCGGACTTATTCTTTTGCTCTTTGGCATCATTAAATCCAAGTAATCTATCAATATGCAATCAATTTTTTTCTTGTTTTTTAATTCTAATTCTTTAAGATAGGTTCTTATATCTAACACAGTGCTACCACTTGGCAAGTATTTGATCTGTAAGTTTCCTGATTTCTTTGCCATCATCTTGACCTTCATTTCAACATTTTCTATTTCAGGAAATACTTTACGTGTTGGAATGTTAGTCATCATAGCATCTAATCTCATAGCAGTGAGCTGTTCGCTTAATTCAAAAGATATGTAACAAACGTTCAGACCAGCAGTGGCCCAGTTTACTGCAAGATTCTGTAAGAACAAACTCTTACCTGCGCCTGATCCACCTGCAAAGATGTTTAGTTCTCCTCGGTTGAATCCACCGAATAGTTTCTTGTCAATGTTCTGCCAGCCAGTGCTGACCTGCCCGTTGTTTGCCTTGAGTGCCTCTAGTCTTCCTTTAGGATCCTCAAAGTAGTCTGTACCAAGATCACGTGTTAGTCCCACATTGACTGCGTCCTTGACCATGTCTTCTACTGGAGCATAGTCACCCTTCTCCAGCAAGTCTGCTGATTGAAGTATTGCATGTTCTAGTGCCTTGTGTCTTGAAAAAGTTTCAAATTCATCTAACAGCCAATTGAAGTGGCTCGGATCTAAGTCTTTTGCCGATTTTAATTTAATATCATGTTTGGCATTAACCTGTTCCACGTCCGGCATCACTTTGTACTCGTCCATGTAGTCCTTAACAAATTTTGCGATTGGTTGTAGTTTACGATCAAACGATTCCGGTTTGAATATATTCTGTGCTCTTGCAAACGATTCGGCATCTGCCAAAAGCATCTCTATATAAAGTTTTTGTACATCAAATGTGTATTCAGCCATACATCTTTCTCTTTAGATCAATTTTTAGTTTACTTGACTCCGTTGTTTTCAGTATTGATTGTATAGTAAACAGCCTACCATATTTTAACACAGCATCCGCCACATCGCCAACCGTTTTATCCCATTCTGGAAAAGCAACACTCCATCCAAATTCTATCGCTTGGTTAATAAGTTTCTCTCCTGGTGCATCTCTGTCTGGCACAACAATTACCTGTCTGCCCAAAGCATCTATCAACTCTCTTTGTGTATCATTTATCTCTGAACCAAGTATGCTCACACCAGAAACGGTAATTGCATCAAAAGGTCCTTCTGTTACAATAACAAATTTTCTTGTCCAATCCTGTGCATCCATATTAAACACGTATCCTGGCTGTACATCTGTGTAGTATTTTACTTTGTCTGATTGCTCAAACATTCTTCCTGTGAATCCCACGATATCTCCTCGCCAATAGAATGGAATTAATAGTCTTTTGTCGACGTCCCAGTGCGTGTCAGATGAATACATGAAGTCATACCAGTCTGCGCCGATACCCCTTCCTGATAGATAGTTTAACAGACTGTGTATTCTTCTAGCCATTTGTCTAGCGTCCTTGTGTGCTTTGGCAGTGTTTTTTTCTTGAATGTAACAAATTTTTTCTTTTCGTATTTAGAATCACTTTCTTCTTCACGCATGGCCTCTATTGCCAATTTACGTATTGTGTCGTCTGGTATGCCAATGTAACCCATGAACTGTCTCATCTTGTAAGTTAGTTTCCGTCCAATTACATAACTTGCTTTGAATCCACAGTTGAAACAGTGATAACTTACTGTGCCGTCAGCACTGGTCATTATACCTCCACGTTTTTTCTTGTCTTGGGTCTCTCCGTTGTGTACACAACAAGGAGCATTAAAGGCTATCCAACCACTTGGTGTTTTTTTCCTACCCACAGGCAGGCTCGTCAGAATTGTATTCTGGATCAGGTTCATAAACTATATTTTACTGTCTATATAGGATTTTGTCAACTATACCAGTGTTGTCGGGATCATTGTCCCAGGTAAATCTAATATTTTGGTATACGCCGAAGAAGTTGAACATGGTAACAGTGCTAGAACTTGAAAAAGTATTTGTGGCACTTGCCGCACCATCCATGGTAATATCAAAAAAGTCATCAGCCGATGTAGGACTTGTTGCCATCGTGCCCTGTACCTTAAGTGAACCTGTGAAGTCTTTTGTGTAAACTGCTATTGTGTGTAATGCTTTGTTATTGTTAATGCCTGGCCTTGCATCTACTGTGCTTGAGACCCTCTCCAATGATTTAGCATCAGTTGTTGCTGTGAATCCTGTTATCGAAGTGCTTGGCACGAAATCTGGATAAGCACCATCGAGAAGTTCGATTGTGCCAGCGGCCGCGTAGCCGGTGTCTGCGTATGTGACCTCTCTACTGCCGTCAGATTTAACTTCACGCACTGCAAAGTTGTAGAATCCTGAGTCAAGTGGTAATAGATCACCTTCTGTGATGGTAGTACTAGCGTCACCTCTTGTGCTTACAGTTGATCCATCATCTAGTATGGTTAGAGTCTTGGTGATAACGGACTTTTTGGATGTGGTATCAATCACATTCAGCTCGTATGTCTTTGATGTAATATCTTGAGCTTTTTGATCCTCGTTCTTGAACGTGAACGTTATTGGGTTCGATACGCCCCTATGGAGTGTTAAACGTCTATCGTACACCTGTGAATTTCTCCCGTGATAACCACTTATAAAGGCGATTACCAAGTTGTCTATTAAATACCTTGATACTGTTTGCATAGTACATATTTAACAGTATTTATAGATAGAGCATGAACGAAATTTTTAACACACTGAGGGACAAATTTCCCTTTTTGAGCCTTATACGAAAGGGAGACCTTGAATATGTAGGCATAGTACAAAACGAAGACGCAAATGTTATAAGTTTCTATGATTACGGAAGATTGTATTCTCCACAGGACAAGATGAAATTTTTAAAATTTGGAGAAACTTGGTGGCACGAGTCCAACAGGAAAATACCTATCAACATATTTCTAAAAGGTGATTTCCGTTACTTTCGTACAACACTAGTTACATTAAACTCTAAGGATATCGAGATAGTACATGGACCAACTGTTAGGCTTTCTGATATATCGAAGAAAAGGGTAAAGAGACGTACTATCCAATTAGTTAGAAAACCTGTCTAGTCTTCTTGCTTCTCAATATATTTTTTGTAATATATCGTTAAAGGATTATTTGGCTGATAGCCTAATAGTTCCTTTTGTGATGAAGTGGATTTTTTGGAGCGTCTTTTTGTTATTCTTCTTTTACTTTTTTGATGTTGCATCAAAACTATATTTAGCTCTGCTGATCAAATTCATCTGTACTACAATCGCCTGAGCGTATGCAACTGCGTGTGACTTTTTGAAGAAATAACTGCCATCGGCTGGCTTTACCCAAACCTCTTTCATTATATTGGTCCAATCCTTTTGCATGAGATATCTCTTGGCAGGACGTATGATAGCCAATACAGCCGCAAGTTGTTCTATTGTTTTTGGTTGTAACTTAGACACTATGCTGTAATGACCATTAAGGTGGAAAAGGTTCTCAACCACTTTTGGATCTTTCAACATATCCCAATCCGGTTCCTGTATCATTAGTTCGACAAGTTCTTGTTCGGATTTTACGTCTTTGTATATGTTTACATTAAGGCAGTCTATCTTGAAGTATCCTCTATCTTCTGCTTTCTTGTAATCCAACGTAGCGTGTCCTGTGACAGGATGTTCTGGCACTGCATGGAAGTAGACTCCTGTCTTGTGTTTCTCTGTCTTGTCTTCCTTGATTATAGAAGCAGGTGTGTGCTTAAATAATTTTAGTGTGCCGTCTCTATCAAAAAAATCTATGTCTACGTCAGGCATTAGTGTATGCTTCCTTTGTCTTTCTCGTTATATTTTATAAACTCTTCTTTTGCTCCAGGTTGCAATAAATCTATCACATCCAGTAATGCTCTGTACCCTGCACTGTTTAACATGTCTCTGTCCATCTTTGGTACCATAATTTTCCTAATGTCTCCATCACTGGTTATTATGACACAACAGTCCCCATCTTGGAAATCTAATTCATTCGAATGCTCTACATCTATCTTACCCAATTTTAGCCTCCTTTGCTGTGTCCTGCACCAACACATGGTCTGCTGGATAACTTCTAAACTTATTTGCCCAATATTCCGGATTTATAAATCTTTGCGTCATTTGTAATTGTTCGTCGCTAAAAGATTTTAGCATCTTTTTACCTGCGTTGCAACCTAGTAACAACCATGGACTTATTTTGCCCTGTTGTATGTGTTGCACTGCTCTGTTTGTATTGACTAGTCGGAAATAGTCCGACCATTGTGCATTCTGTTCCACTGCCCAGTCCATCATTGTTGTAATCGTTCTTTGCAAGGCCGCCTCCACTGGTTCTCTTTTAATTGCATCTATAAGATATGCTTCATAAAGATCATCCCTTGCCCAATGATCCAATTTGATCTTGGAGTGCAACACGTAGTCAATATATCTTTCTGGATATAGTGGGTTGATGTGCATAATGTACCTTCCAAATTTCACAAATGCGTTGTAGTATGCACTCTTGACAAATTCGTCATATGTTTTTGGCTTTGTGTTTTTTTGATGTATCTGATAGAAACGCTGGAAAACCATGAATGCATTGACTACCCATTTCTCGTCTTTTTGTAAGTATCGTCTCTTAGGCTCACACATATGAACTTGTAAAGTTCTTTCTCTAGTGAATTCCTTACCACAATAAGGACATTTAAATTTTGTCGATGCCATGTGCTTCTATTAAGTCCTCTAATTCTCGATCGGTTATAATTTTATCTAGTGTTTCGAGATCTGCTTCTTTCCATGTTGGATAAATTTTTTGTAGTTGCTTCAAACTTTTATTTGGCACACGTTTCATTGGTTTGATCCATGGATGGAACTGTTGTGTTTCCGCACCACACATGGCAGTCAGTATCCAACATAACTTCTTGTGCTTTGAGCTGAGAGTAAACAAATGTTTGTTGACACACTCGTTGACCATCTCTACATAGTGTTCCACGTAGAAAGGGTCTTTTGATGATACGCTCGAAACATATCTCATCAGCATGTAAGGTGAATACAATGACCTCTCGTGGTCATCGATCCTGTCAAAGTAGTCTTTGTTTCTAAAGTCTACTGCTTTTAATCCGTTACGTAGTTCAAAGAACTTTCTTTTACTTTTTTCTGCTGGCATATTTTAGTCCAAACATTGTGCATTCTTTTGCATTTATAAATGTTAATTTTAGTTTATTATGCATATGTGTCATACCTGTAATTTTGAAATTATTTTTTTTAAGCCAAGCAAAGAAATCTCTGACCCAACGCTCGTCCATCCATACTGCTTTTCTTTGCACCATCATGACAGGAGCGTCTATCTTAATGCTTTTTTTACCAGACATCACCATAATCCACCTGTTCGCATTGTCTCGAAATATCTTTTACAAAATAAGCACAGACAGGCCTTGGTCCATTGCTTAATGGTACTGCCAACATCTGTCCAGACTTAATTTTTGGAAAGTACCATTTAACCTCTGTGTAGATATCAACCACATCTATTGGATAAAAATCCGGCTTTGAACTAGATAATGGATTGAAAGTAAATGCATCAAAGCCTCTATCGTTCAAACTTGTTATTGGTAGAACATGCATTTCTGGTTGTCCCTGCTCACCTATCAGCATCTTCCAGTCTAACGGCATTTTAATTTTGTAGTCACCAATCTCCAGGACGGCCGCCGGCGCATTGAAACTTTCAAGAAATATTAATGGTATATAGAAGAAATCAGGATTGCCTGGATCTGAATTGTCAAGCACTGCAAAACGCAATTTTTCATCTACCCATTCCGGTATTTTTTCTAGCTTAAACGGTCTATTTTCAAGTGTAAGGATTTTCATAATTTACTTTCTCTATATTATAAGGATAATTTGCCTCTTTGTAAAACTTTTTCCTTGCACCCAAATGTCTTTTTGCAAATTTGCAACTGCTGGTAATATCCCATATTTGCACATTCTCTTTGTCCTCTGCCTTACGTATGCCTCTTCCTATACTCTGTATCACACGGACAAATGACTTGCCAGGCTCTATGAGAACAAGATTAAAAATACGAGGAATATTAATACCAACACTGGCAACTCCATATGTGGCGATAATAACTTTATTTGTTGCAGTAGATACTTCATCATATTGCTCCTTTCTGTCTACGTTTTTTGTTGATCCTGATACAAACACAGAATCTTTTATTTTTTTCTCAAGCATTTGACCTGCTGATATTCTGTCGACTAATATCAGTGTGTTACCTGACGTTGCTATGTCTTTTATTGTATTAGCAATCCATGTCATTCTAGTTGTGTCTGTCGTAAGCCATTTTAGTTCTTCTGCATATGTTTTGAACTGTGGATGGTCTTGTGTTTGCAAAACATTTACATGACAGTTTGCAAGTACACCTTTATCTTGCAGTTCACTTGCCTGGATCCTGTTTGCAACTTCTCCTATACTACATTTAATACCCATGAACTCGTAGTCTGCTTTGGGCACTGTGCCTGTAAGTCCCCAACGGATGCCACAGTGTGCGAAAGGTCCTGTAAGCAATCTTTTAAGTACATCTGCTTTTGCCATGTGTACCTCATCAATGATTACTGTATTGATACCTTCGCAAAATTCTTTGAACTCTGTGCTGTGTTCATTCTTTGCTTTTTTTTCAAGCACATTTAAACTTTGCCAAGTCGCGATTGTATTGTATCTTCCTACTTCTTTCCGATCACCATAGTAGACACCAACATCTAAATTACAAGCGACAAAGTCTTCTTCTGTCTGTGTAACTAAACTTTTATTTGGTACTATTGTTATTGTGCGTCCATAAGGTTCCACTAGTTGGCATAGTGCCGCTGTAATAATTGTTTTACCTGCCCCTGTGGCAATTTCTTGTATGCATTGAGGATTTTTTATAAACTTGTTTATAGTTTCTATTTGATAATCTCTTAATTCAATTGGTTGTCCTGCCATTGGATGCGTACTAGGCCATTTTATGTGACTTAGATAATTTTTGTCCACTGCCTTAAATTCGAAGTCGTGTTTCTCTCTGTGGTCTTCAAAATCCACATACACACCGCCCTCTTCTAGTATAGGAAGTATTTGGTCAACAAGGTTTAGATATGTTGTGCCTCCTAAACCAAAAAATGATATCTTACCGTCCCATCTGCCTAGCTTCACGGCTGGAAGATGTCTTGCATATGGTATTTCGTATTTGAATTTATTAGATAGTCTCTTCCTCCATTCGAGTGATAAGTTCTCGAACTTCACATTTACTTCGTCTTTTATTACTAATTTACAACTGCTCATTCTAAAGTTTTACTATAATTCGATCATGCCAATCCCAACTACTGGGTTGATGATTATTATAATACAACTTTTTTGGAAGATTTTCAAGAAGTCTTTTTAGGTTATCTGTGCCTGAAGCGTAATAACCACCACCTAATGTTATTAATGAAGCTTTTATTTTAATTTTACTTTTAATCAGTGCTCTCGGGATCCTATTTCTTACAAATAAAATTTTTGTTTCTTCATTTATGTATTTGAACTGTTTACTCATTTGATGTAATTCGTAAAGGTTCTCAAAAAATTCTTTTGGTTTATGACTATCTATCAAATAGGTTCTTTCGTTGAATTGGTCAATATCTTTTTTGTAAATAGGTTCTTTAAGATCAAACCCCCACGAACATTGGTTAAGAATATCTATACCGTGAGCTTCTAACACCTTCAACCACTCCCAAAATTCTTTTACTTCTTCTTCTGTATTAACATCACCATTGACAGGTACAAGTAAAGGAAATATATCTAATTCTACCAATGCCTTAACTACTTCGTTCTTACTGTATGTGTTCTTGTCTATCCATAGCATGTGGTTATTGTTGTGTGCTATCTTGTAGCCTAAAGTTGTTTCTGCAGGAACATGGATACCGTTTGTGTTTATTTCGAAATTTTTTAATGAATCAACCTGCACTAATTGTTTCTTATCTCGCAAATTTTTATTCCAATATTCTTGCAAACTATCCGATACATTACCTAACACAATTTCGCCTGCTATAAGTTTCGCAGTTGGTTGTCTATAATTAATTATTTCTTTTTTGATTTGATCATAATCATCTAGCAAAGATTCGTCTACAAATTTAAAATCATATCTCACCGCAATTAACGTAAGATAATATGTTGTAACATCTGTTTGTAGAAATGTCCATTTTTTTGATTCTCCATCATACTGATAATATCCTGCAGGTAGGTTTCTTTGATCTTTTAATATTCTAATCAAAGATATAATTTTTTTGTGATAAGGAAAACGTAATTCAATTTTTGATACTCCATCCTCATCTGTGTATTTTTCAATTACTTTCTCAAAGTTTATTACACGAAAAGGATTGTCATACACTGGGTCGTCTAGTAATTTTTTTATGTCCATGCCGTATGCTTGAAACTTTGTTAGGTATCTTTTTAGAATTACTAACGCCAATCTCGCCTGTTTTTCAGTCCAGGTATATTGAGATTCCGCCAGCGATGTTACAGTTGCTTTGTCCTTTGGATGTGGCTTAATATGGTTCTTTTGGGAATCTGCCCAAAAATAATCGTTATATGCTAGTATTTTGAGTGCTTCGTTAATTGTTTTTGGTAAATCTGTGTGCATATTCTCCATGGTATTTTAGATAATTATTAGTATATTATAGCATAATTGGTAATATAGTCAACCATGAAAAGAATAAAAAATAAAAGCGTTAACGTAAGAAAACAACTTAAGATTAAGTTGCAGAATACTTTGGTAAGATACAAAAATAAAGTGGGATTCAAACCCACTGAGCATCAGGCTTATCATTGGTTTAGAATTATAAACAGAGGACTGTTCAACAATAGGTTGCCTATGGTCCCTATTAGAATTAAAAAATTGCATCATGACTGGGGAAGGTGTGTGGCAGACTGGGATAACAGGAAATGTAGAAAAGGAACATACAACCAAAAAATTATTCCATATAACAAAACAAACGTCGTGCATTACATTGAATTGCATTGTAAGTTTCCAACATGGAAAGAGTTTATTGAAACTTTATCACACGAAATGGTACATCTCTATCAAATGGCCTGGTTGAAGGATCCTTATTCTAATCACAATGCAAACTTCTTTGCGTGGAAAAACAAATTTAGACTTGCTGGCCTTAATCTATCAAGGTGTTAGAACCTTTTCAAACTCATTATAACTGATTAACTTGCTATTGCCTAGATCTGTACCGGTCTGAAAATAATTCATGTACTCCGGTGGATTATCATGCACCACAGTGTAGTTAACGTCTGGCCGCATCTTTAACATATCTCTAAACTGTTTTAGCCAACCGTCGTACACCACTTCGTTGTGCCGCGGCCCGTAGTTTTTTGTATCTTGGTAGATGTTGTTTAACTGATCTTTTCCATACTCTTTGAAATCATATCCTATCAAGTAAATGTTTTTGTGACCGTGGACTCCTGCTGTCCAAAAAGCCTGGTTCCCACATATCCAATGTGGATTGTTTGGAATCAAGTGGAGATACGATGGACCACCTTTTGGATATCGATTGACTTCTAATGATGTGGAGTAGTGAAAACACTTCTCATAAACTTTGGCCTCCACCATTTCTAGTGTGATAGGAGAGTCAACAGAAAAAATATAATCTGGTATAAAATCTCTGTACAATGCATTACAGCCATAGGTCTGCCCTGTTGATTCCAATCTGTTAAGATCAAAATTTTTACGTGAAGGTCCATTGCCTATACAGTATGCGTTGCCCCGAGGCACTGCTTTTACCCTGTCTTCGAAGAAAGCAGTTTCCTGTATCTTCTTGCCTTGCCTTATTATGAGATGTGTGTTAACTGTCTCTCCTTCATAAGGTTTCCATTCTATTGGTTGTATTTTTGGTGCCCCACCTATTCTCATTTGATATATTTTTCCTCTAGTCTCTTTTTAATTCTTTTCCATGGTACACCTTGTTCTATCTCGTCAGTCCACCATTCAGTATATGCTAACTTATTTGCCCAGTTTTGTCTATCCGGCATGTCAGGTTTTAGAATTTTCTGAAATGTTTTATTACCAACATCATAACTTAAACTGGCCTCCGAAACGAAAACAGGTATGCCAGAAAACACTGCCGTCATGGCAGGATTGCTTGAATGGCTTACCACCGCCCACGCTGACTTCAATCTTTCTGCAAGGTCTGTATCATCATATGTGTTTCTATCTTTATTAGGCCTAACCATCTTTACATCTTTGTATTTTTTTGTGTCTATGATGACATGATTCCTAGGGTGTGGTCTGACTACTATAGGCTTGTTGGTGTGTTTTCTTATCTCCGTGATCTGTTGGTCAAACCATTTTGCCATTGGTGGATTATTTCTCCATTGGTGACTGTTAGTGTGTTGTCCACAAATTATAATATCGTTGCCAGTTTGTTTCCAAGGTTTCAGTTCTATGTTAAACTTTTTCCAACGTGCTGTATCCACATCATCATTCACAAAATCTGCTTCTCGATTAATACCATTGATCCCTATCTTCCATGTCTCGTTTCTTTTTATTCCTCCTACTTCTACAACAACCACGGGCTTGTTTTTATTTCTGTAAGTGTCCCATATGTTCCGATACTTGGCCATTCTACCTTGCCATAGCACTGACCATATGACTGCAACATCACATTGACCATCATCCTGATTTACAAGGACAGTATCACCGGCCGCCCTCATACTTTTGATAAAGGCATCAAATACTTTTTTTGAATTTAGTGGTCCGTAATTTGTAAAACAACTAATTTTCATTTGTTTTTCCAGTAATCAATTTTTTTCATTTCTGGTGTTTTCCTAATGTCTTCGGCTTTAGAACTTTTAGCATCTTTCCTATCCCCTTTGAAGTGATCTATATACTGTCCTAGCTCACTGTTTACGAATACGTGATGGCCCCTAACACCTTTTGAATATCCTATATCGTGTACTTTTACTGAATGCTTCTGTTTGTATTCTTTGGTGAGATGCCAGAAAACATAAGAGTCGTGCCATTCTAGTAGTTGGAATATATCTGCAGATGTATACAGTTTTTCCCAGTCATTTACAAAATTTTGTATCAAGCTATGTTTAATATTGTAACAAACCAGTCCACATTCAGGATATTTGTTACTACCACGATCATTTTCTCTATCAAGATATGTAACCATTGTATCACTTGGACAGATGCCATTAACGAATTTCATTGGCATGTCTCTAAATGTGTATGTGTCATCATCAAGCCATATCACATAGTCATAATCCTTGTAAGTTTTGACTGCATGGGTAATACAAGAAACTTTGTAGCTAAATTTAACAGCGTTCCAAAGATAGGATTCTTTTTTAGCGTCAAGTCCGCCCTCTGTGGCCAACTTTGGTGAACGCCTTACACCGCCAGGTATTTCATTTAGTTTGCCCATCGCCACAGGATCATTTTTATATTGCTCTCTGAATTTATGTAATGCAGGATTTGCTTTGTCTATATCAATCCAATCAACTGCCTTTTCCAAAGATGTAGGTTTTTCTCCTTGATAGTAAACGGTGACATCAGCATTAGGCCATCTGTTTAGGACAGATTCCACCATTCTTTTTGCATATCTATCCCAGTCACCTGGTTTGAATGTTGTTATTACTTTGTATATCATAGTTCAATTTTATATTTTTTGATCCAGTCGTTTATAATCCAGGATGGTATCAAAGCCTTTCCTGCCTTTTGACTTGCACTGATTATATCTAGTCCACTTTTTTCTTTTAAGGCTTTTTTGTATTTTTTTTGTAACCTGTCACTAGTGCCATTTGCTAACCAGTAGCCTAGTGGCACAGTCCATCCTGTCTTAAGTTTCGTGATAATATTCGATGGTAAAATATCTTTGTACGCTTGTTTAGTGGGCAATTTGGTGCTACCTTTTAATCTGCCTATCTTCTGTGAACTTGGTATGCTCATGCAGTATTTCATAAACATTTTTGTGGCAAGTGGGAATCTTCCCTCCATTCCGTATGCCATACCGTATTTGTCGTTCCTACTAAAAAATTCTTCAGGTACCTGGGTAACACAATCCAACGCCATATATGATGCAACTGGATCTTTTGGATTCCATAAGTCATCTGGATAACAAATTTTTAACTCTTGCAGTACTTCTTCCCTTGTTAGTGTTCCGCCCATCACCAGTCCTGCCAATGGACGTTTTATTCTTTGCATCCATAGTTTCAAAACATCATCCCAATTTTCGATATGTCTTTTTCCAATTTGTTTGTCTAAGTATTTAGGTTTTGTCATTTTCCAATACTTTGGATAACCACCTAATATTTCGTCTCCCATGTCGCCTGCCATTGTGACCACAATGTTGTGTGCTCGTAGCACTTTGTTAGTGTAGCAGTACATGGCAATAGATTGATTATACATTGGCTGTTCCATGTAGTAGATGGAGTCGTCCCAACTGTCAAGTATCTTGTCAGGGGTAATTGTAACTTCTGTATGTCTGTATTTCTCTTCCATTGCAAGTCTTCTTGCCTCCTGGGCATCACTATTGAAATCCTCAGATACAACTACATTTGGTTCCATTTTATTTGTAAAAGTACGGGCGGGTGCTTTTAATTTATTCAGTTCGTGTGCTATAAGGCTAGAGTCTAGTCCCCCGCTCAAGAATACTCCAATTGGTCTTTGTCCTATACTACACATTTTTACTGTTGCGGATGCCATCTGTCTGAATTCGAAACGATTAAAACGATGATCGCTTGTTGGTTTAATGAATATCCTTTTTGTTGCAACAAATTTTTTACTTGCTATGTCATATACTTTTGTTTCGCCCGCTAATAATTTTTTTATATTACTGAACACTGTATTTCGTGTTGCATTTATTCCAGTCCATGCAAGGCAACTCATTGCCAACTTGTCTACGTGTCGTGATCCAGGCACTACGTCTAACATACCTTTTATTTCCGAGCCAAACACCAGTCCTCGGTCTATTTCTGCATAGTATACAGGTTTGATGCCTGCGTGATCTCTGCTGATTGTTATCTGTTTTTTATTTGGTTCGTAGTAGGCAAAGCCATGCATTGAATCTATCTCATCAAGGAAATCTATTCCGAATTCGTCAAGTCCCCATGCCAATAACTCTGTATCACATCCTGTGATACCTGTAAATCCTTTGCCTTTGTATTTGGCCTTTAGTTCATAGTAATTGAAGATCTCTCCATTGTAAACAAGTATGTTTCCGTTTGGTGTCTTCCATGGTTGGATTGACAACTGCGGTTGTGCCATTATGCTCAACAGGTTATGCCCCAGTGTAACTTGATGGTCAGGATCCCACCATATCTTGTGTCCGTCGGGTCCACGATGTTCACACTTACGTATAAAATTTTGTATGAACTCAGGATCGTGAGCAGTAATTCCGTATATACCACACATTTTAGAATCCTAACTTTTGTTTGAAACGTTTGAACACGGTGCCGTTTTTAATTTCCGCTTCAGTCCACTGTTTGTATCCTAGGTCATAGACCCATTGATCCCTGTCAGGATATTCTGGATTTTCAATTTTTGACAAGTCTTTGTTTGCTACAGGCCAAGCCAGTGCAAGATCAGATGTAACAAAGGTAGGGACTCCACGAACGCAAGAGTCGATACAGGCAGTAGAATTGTGAGTAACAACAGCATGACAATTATTTAAGGCGTCCTGATAGTTGAATCTATAATGCTTTTTTTCATCACCTTTGAAAAACTTTTGTCCTATTACGACCTGCACATCTTTGGGAAATTCGTTCATCCTGTTCTCCATCGCGGCAACATGATTTGGGTGTGGTCTCACAATAAATTTTCTTTTGGTTATAGGCCTTAGTTTTTCATAAACGTCCTTGAACCATTTTATAGGGTCAAGTTCATTCATCGACCAGTTGTCCTGAGGCTGTAAGACAAACAGAATTGGATCGTCATGATTTGATTTTCTCCACGGCGCATAGTTGATGTTCCATATCTTTTTCATTCTTTCCCATCTATCCGGAGGACTATTGTCACTCAAAAAGTTTCCGTTGTTCATTGGTGAATACAGTGCCACACGCCAGTGATGGTTTGGATCAGTGATCGTGTTACCAAAGCTAGATAGTATGCCTCCGTCAAAAGTTATAATGTAGATGCCTTTCTTCTTTGCACGTTCTACTAGATCTCTTCTACGTCCTTTTGTATGATGCATTTGATTTGTGCCACCGTATCCGAACATACAACCTATTGGTGCGGTTGGCTCCATCTCGTCCTTGTCCCATGGTCCTACTTTGTGTTCATTAACTATGATAGGTTCATCACCACATGCCCTTATACCAGTTGCCATGTGTTGCAACAGGTCCCAACTGGCACCTCTACGCCTGTCCTTTACTGTCCTTCGAAATATCTCAACTTTCATCTAGTATCTCCATGTAGTATCCGTTACGAAATTCTTCCTGTGTGAATTGATTGTATGCTAGACTGTATAAAACCGGTCTTGGATCTTCATACCTAGGTTTTTCTATTTTAGAAAAATCTTGTTCACATACAGGCATACACGGGTTGTCAAAGTTTGCAAATGCAGGCACGCCGTTAGTGAGTGCTTTGATCGATATAGAACTGTTAAATGTGACGACAGCATGGACCTTTTCCCATTCGAAAGGTTTAGCTGGTTTATTGTTTGCACTCTTTCCCGGCATCATCTTGCCCTCACCATCTATGACTGCTTCAGGATTGTAAGGCTTTTCACGTACAACAATTTCTCTATCTGTGTTTTCTTTTAAAATTTTCATTGTGTTATCTAGCCAATCTTTTCCATTAAACATTTCTGCCATAGCATGACTAGGTGGAACAACCAGCACATACGACCCGTTCTTGTGGAAGGGCTTTATCTCATCTTTGTATTGCTTCTTGAATCTGTCATCTGGTCTGTGATCTACAAATGTTTTAACATGTTGATTCTTAACACATCTCATCCAGTATGGTGTGGCCCTGCTTTCTCCCCAGTAAGGCCTGTCGATGTAATAAAAATCTTTTTTGTTCTTCTGTGCATGTTTGTAGACAAGATGTGTGCCTCGTAACACGCCCATGAATACGACTTTGTCAAAGTCGGTTGTGCTTAAAACTGTTTCATAATTTGTTAGCTTACAGTTTGGCATTCCCCTTGCCGCACTTTCAACATATTTTTCAGTTTTTGCACGTTCGGTCCTAACCGCGTAATTCATTACCTGACCTCTTCAACATTATACATTTTTGCGTAACCTCTCTTAAACTCCCCGATAATGTTTACACTTCTTCTATACTTTGTTGCATTTTCACGTAAAGAAACGCCATGCACGTTGTTTGGAGAGTTGTTAGCAAACATCACAAATGTGTTTCGCTTGTAGGGTACCGTCTTCGTTATTTTGCCTAAATCATTTTCGTAAATTTGTCTTCCGCTTTTCATATCAACTTTTTTTACTTTTGATTGTGTTTCGTAGATTTGGAACTCTCCGCCCGAGCTGTCGTCATCTCTGTAAGGCATGTATAATAATCCTGCCCACATCTCCATTGGATTGTCTATGTGTGGAGTTCTAGATGTTTTTTCAACTATTGGTTTATGCATCACTACTTGGCAATCTGTCCAAATATTTTTATTTTTGTCAGCCCAGCCCCTTGCACCTAGATCATTTTCTGTAAATTTTTTCTGTAACACATTTGGCATGAAAGGTTTAAACAGTCCGTTGACTTCATTAAACCATTCGGCTGAAGTGTGATACTGTGTAAACTTTTTCCAAACTTCTGGAATGTCCTCATCTGGATGTAGTAATCTATTAGCTTTCATCCTATAACATATGCCATTATCAAATGGCTCCGTGTTCAACACCTGTGACTCAGGAAAATTGTTTTCAAGTTCCTCATAAAGGTCCCATGGTAATGCATCTTCAATTACTATGTGTGGATAAGGATCAACCTGGACTGTTGGCTTTTTTTGTAACAATGAATACATGGTTATATTATAGTTTCAATTAGTCTAAATGTCTAATTAATTTAGGTATATCAACATCAAAATTAATTAAGTCATTAAGTCTTTTCACTCCTTTTGGTTTTTTACCATCTGTTTCTATCGGCGTTGTCTTTGCAACAAAAACTTCGTGCTTTAGTTTCAAACTGTTTGACAATAACGGGTATACTTTTTTGTGTAACATATTCCCGTCTTGAATTTCTATCACCTTAGTTCCCTCTTTGCACCAAAGTGCATTGACCATTCCTGCCCCGTGTGTTGCTAGAACATGTGATGCCTCCGCAAACACTTTGACTTGTTCCTTTATAGGTAAGTCCTCTAGTGTAACAGACTCCCATCCTTTCAGTGCCATTAACACTTCACTAGCATTGTTTAATTTTCTAGTGTGTGCTTTGTCACGCGATACAAATATTTTCCTAAATGGTTTGATATTCTCTGGTATTCCAAACGATCCTTTGAAATGTCTTAACCATGGCGGCAAGTGTGGTGTGACAACACCGTCATTGCAGTTGCTCATCGATGGTGCTAGTAAATGTTGGAACCGCCATGTCTCTCCTTCAGGCATGACATAGTACTTCAATTCCGGAAACAACTCCTTTGCCACTTTGTCAAAGTATGAACTGGGGTTAGCAAGTATGTAGATGTATTTGGCAAAATTTGTTGACCATCTCTTCTCTATCAATCTAAACTTGCTGATCACGTCTATCCATATGTGCCATGGATTGCCTGTACTGTGTTTGTCAATTGGCAACCAGACATACTTGTATGAGCCATCGAACTGCTTGGTTATAGGAGGCATTTTAATGTTGATCTCCTCACCCCAAAGGTCCCACAGTCCGTGATGCTTGTTTGGTTTATTCTTGTAACGATCAAGCATCGGCCACAGATGCTCTGTTATCATATGTCTATCTTCAGTAATCAAAACTGGCAAACTGTTCACAGAACAGTTATTGAATTCAGCTACAAATGTTGGATTACTTGTAAACTTACTTGGCACTTTTGGATGATAATTCATGTTAATGTCATAAGAATTATCAATGATATTGTGTTTGTCTAAGAAGTATCTTATGCTGGTAATATTTTTAACAAGTTGTGCCATGGGTCAGTATACTGTATAATTAATTATTATATTATGCAACCTACTCATATTTTTAGCAACGGCTGTTCATTCCTCTCACAGAGATCCAGGCTAGGCGTGTACACTCATGCGGGAATAGAACTTGGCAAATTATTAAGACTTAAGGAAGCAAGGCATTTGGGTGCAGGTGGCAGGGGCAATAAAAGATTAAGCATATCTACAAAAGTTTGGTGTGAGAGGTATCCTGAAATCGCAGACAAATGTTTCTTTGTTATAGGTATAACCGCGGGACTGCGGGCAGACTTCCCAGTGACGGAATCATACAAGGCGCATAAGTTTCCTGAACTACATTCATTTTGGAAGACATACAAGCCATGGGAAAATAAAGAGACAGAAGCGTTTTTCAAACACCTGGATAAATCAGCCAATCTAGATATTGAACAAATGGCACACTTTGAATCGTTGGAAGCTACGCTTAATTTACAAAATTATTTTAAAATAAAAAATTATCCATACGTGATGTATAAAACCTTGCCAGATCCAAATTTAATAATGGACAAAAGGGATATTAAAAACAAGGATGTCTACACGTTGAATAGACTCATAGACAAAAAGAGATACTTCAGGCCTGACTACTCACACTTAGAATACACAGAAGAGAATAAACAGCACTGTGCACCAGGCGATCATCATCCGTCAGCAGATGGACACAGAGACTGGGCACAACAACTTAAGGAGTTCATTGATGCTAACAATCTACTCACCATTTAACAACAAGAAAAGTAAAGCATGGGAAGTTTTCAATGGCATCCAAAAGTCATGGCCGGAACAAACACAAATTTTAGATAACAACACTGAGTCAGATCCGTTACCTAATTCAATGTTCTGGGGATTTGTTAACAACAACATGCAAATGGTTAAAAAATTAGAACATCGTAAACATTCTTTTTGGTTTACTGATACTCCCTACTTTGGAAGATTTGATAATAACAATTTGCAACCAGATAATCATTATTGGCGTATTTGTAAAAATAATATTCATGCATCGTATATTAAGATGTGCAAATCTGATAGATTTGATAAATTTGGAATCAAAATAAAGGCACCGGATTTCAAAGGATCATATGTTTTAGTTTGTCCAAGTTCAGACAGCATTCACAATTATATTGACCAACCAAACTGGACAGAAGACACTGTTGCACAAATTAAAAGGTACACAGATAGACCAATAAAGATTCGACATAAGCCTAGAGGCAGGGGAACATCTGGACCAAGTGAAGCAACCGTCCCTTTATCTGAGGATCTAAAAGATGCTTGGGTATGTGTAACAAGTTGTTCGATAGCGGCCATAGAAGCACAGTGTATGGGCATTCCTGTCATTTGTGATGAAAAAAGTTTTGCTAAAGAAGTTGGCGGACAAGAACTGGCAGACATTGAGAACCCTTATTTTGTTGGTTGTGAAGATTGGCTGTACAGCTTGGCTTATCAACAGTTCACTCCAGAAGAAATTGCTAACGGAAAAGCGGTGGAGATACTAATGGACAAAGGAATATTGTAATGCAAATTGATCCGTGGTCTAAAATGCTATATGTACACATACCTAGGACCGGCGGTTCTTGGTTCACATATAGCTGGAGGATGAATTATGATAAGTCGGGACCTGTGTTGTGGCACGAGAGCAAAGTGCTTATGGACAGGAAACATAACAAAGTCGCTATGGGCAGACACGGTAAACTTTCTGGTATTAAAACAAAACTGAAACAACTTAAACTAGAAGTAAGCGACTATAAGATAATAACATTAGTGAGAGATCCCATTGATAGAATTTTTAGTTCATGGAAATGGTTCTCCATAGTCAAGGACACTGCAAAAAAACACGGTTGGACCAGCATAGATGACATGCTAGATGAATACCAATCGGGTGAAAGGCGTGTGAATTACTTGCCACAAACATATTGGTTATGTGAACAGGACGCCAAATTTGATCATATATTTAAATTTGAGGACTTACTTAAAGGACCTAAACAAGTGCAAAAGATATTTCCTGAATACAATCCAAAAGGAAAACTGAGAAGGACTGCTGATGTGCAAAACATCACGAATAAAAACATAAAAAGGATAAAAGAAATATACAAGGAAGACATAAGATATCTTAGAAAGTATTATGACTATTGAAAAAATAAATGGTTTTTGGGTACCATCAAACGACGTACACATTGAGGATTGGAAAAAGAATAAGGATTTTACACAAAGTAGATGTTTGGACAAATTTATCGACCATTGTGAAAATAAAAATGTAAAATTTAATCATGTGTTAGACATAGGCGCATGGGTTGGCACTTGGACAATGAAAATAAACCCTTTCTGTGGCAGGGTTATGGCCTTTGAACCTGATCCGTTGCACTACGAGTGCCTTGTAAAGAATGTGCCAGAAGATGTTGAAACACATCAACTAGCGGTTGGCAATGATAGTAAAATGATATCATTATCTGAAGATGATTTCACACAGGCGAAGCGAGTGCTTGGTGATGGCACTATACCAATGATAAGAATAGACAGCCTTGGCCTCGATGATGTTGATCTTATAAAGATTGATGTAGAAGGGTATGAGATGGAGGTGTTGAAAGGTGCTGAAAAAACCTTAGATAATGTTTCCTATTTAATGATAGAACTAAACAACAATAGTAAAAAATATGGTAGTAGTAATCTTAAAATTGAAAACTATCTTTATAAAAAAGGATTTACCACAATGATAAAGGCCTGGCCGGATGTGGTATGGCGTAAGAAAGGCAAACGTAAATAGACATATGAAAATTTTCATTACAGGTGTGGCAGGATTCTTAGGTTCACACCTAGCAGATTTGATGCTATCGCAAGGACACAAAGTTGCAGGTAATGATAACATGATTGGTGGGTACACTGATAACGTGCCACAGGATGTTGAGTTTCACCAGGTTGATTGTTGTGACCTAGAAAATTTAACTAAAGCAATGGATGGTTGTGACATTGTATACCACACTGCCGCAACAGCGTATGAGGGACTGTCAGTTTTTTCTCCTGTGCTTGTTACTAGAAACATATTTGAAGCATCGGTAACAACGATTACAGCGGCAATAAGAAACAAAGTAAAACGTATTGTTTATTGTTCAAGCATGGCAAGGTATGGTCATCATGATCAAGTGCCATACAAAGAGACTTACGAATGTCGTCCACAAGATCCCTATGGCATAGCTAAAAAGGCTGGAGAGGATGTCCTGAGAAACTTATGTGATACTCATGGTGTAGAATATGTCATCGCTGTTCCGCATAACATTGTAGGCCCAAGGCAGAAGTATGATGACCCTTTTAGAAACGTTATGTCCATCATGTTGAACAGGATGTTACAGGGTAAACAGCCTATAATATACGGCGACGGTGAACAACAAAGATGCTTCAGCTACATTGATGATTGTTTGTATTGTTTGAATGCACTTGCGTTCCAAGACAACGTTGTTGGAGAAGTAATCAACATAGGGCCAGACGAAGAGCCTATCACAATAAACCAACTAGCAGAAGCGTGTGCAAATGAAACAGGACTTAACTTAGACCCGATACATCACAAAGATAGGCCGAAAGAAGTTAAACTTGCAGTGTGTTCATCTGACAAAGCAAGAGATTTATTAGGTTACAAAACTGCCACAAACATGAGACAGTCAGTTAAAAAGACGGCAGAATATATTAGAACAAGAGGGACTAAGAAGTTCCAATATCATTTGCCATTAGAAATTATAAATGAATATACCCCTGATACTTGGAAGAAAAAATTAATATGATTTCTTTTTGTTGTCCATCAAGAGGCAGACCCGAACTAGCAAAGAGACTAGTGGATACTACAACAGCAAAACAAAAACACAACACTGAATTTTTATTTTATCTTAACGAAGATGATGAAAAATTAGAAGAGTATAAAGATTTATTAGAAGAAAAAAACTATACAGTTGGACCAAATCAGTCCACTTGTTACAGTTGGAACCAGATGGCTGAAAAAGCTAAACATGACATTGTTATGCTTATGGGTGATGATGTACAGGTGCAAACACAAGATTGGGACAGCATAATAGTCAACGAATTCAATAGGTTCCAAGACAGGATACTAATGGTTGTACCCAGTGATGGTCGTAGGAAAGGCACATTAAGATACACCGCAAACGAACCCACATTATGGCCTGATGAAAAACTTCCGGCGGCCCATTTTGCAGTGCATAGAAATTGGATTAAAACTTTAGGATATCTGGCTCCACCATTTTTTTGGCACTGGCACGTTGATACATACACACAGAAATTGGCAAGAAAAATTAATAGATGTCTCTATCTACCAAACGTAATTTTTAAAGCTAAAAAAATGTTTGATGACACTGGCAAACAAGTTCGTTCAAATTTAAATATTAATAATCGTGATAATTTTGTTTGGAGTAAAGTGCGAGATAGGCATCTACAGACTGACTTGAGAGCTCTAGAGGATTTTATCAAAGATCAGTCATCTCAATAAAACATTTATTTTTTCTTGTCTTTTGGATGAAAAGGTTGAAAGTAATTCTATTGGTGTCTTGATTACTTTCGTACGAATGCCAAGTGTGTCCTTCCTTCCCACAAAAAATAAACGTTGAATTCGGCACCCATGGGGCTTCCTTGACAAATGCACTTTCGGTCTGAGCAGTGTACATCTTTGTGCCAACGTTCTTTTCGGGCGTAATGTAAGTAACAGAACTCCAAATTTTTTCCAGGCCTTCTTGATGTATATGGAACTTGTAAGGTAATGGCGGAGTTATTGAAATGTGAGCGTTGATACCTAAGTTAGGATAAGTCCTGTGACTTGGATATTTCTCACATAATTTTTTATAATTTCCAAGTAAAGTTTTACATATATCCACTGTTTCATCGTAAAAGTCTAGGTTGTATTCCTCGTAATTTCTTGGAAATATATGGTGTAGTTCTTTCGTAGGAAAGTTGAATTTATCAACACATTGTTGTTGAAGTTTTTTGAACAAATCATCGTTCAAAGTGTCTTGCAATATTTGATGTGGCCACGGTTCAGCTATCACCTCTGTTGCCAAACACTTATCTAAAAATCTATTACCATCACTCATTTATGTTCAAATCCTTCTTTGTATTTAGGTAAATCTCCTTACTAATATATATTTGCACACATGGTCTTCTGAGAAAATATTTCTTGCGTTCTTTTATTTTTATTTCTTTAGATGGTGTTATTAAAATTTTATTAGCAGAATAGTTTATTATTTTACCAGCTAGTTTAATATCGTTGCCAGCATCTCTGTCAGTGCGTTCTCTAAAGAACCACAAGCACATAATATCTACAGCACGATCTATATCTCTAAGGTCTTCGTGAAATACACATTTCAAGTTTTGTTTTTCTTTAAAATTTTTCCAAACTGTGCCATCAAATCGTGTTTGGTTTTCGTATAAATCATCATATTCCGCAACTTTTATTATTTGTGGACCAATTATATGTTCAACGGGATCTGTATGGTAGTATTGTTTCTTTAGTCTTTCAAAGAAATTCATTATGCACTAAACAGATTGATTACTTCCTTCTTCCAATCATCGGAATATTCGCAATCTCTGTATCCATCAAACCATGGACCACCCTCTGTGTAGTGTAATATCTTAGGCTTGCCGTCCTCCGGTTCTTTGTACCAACCAACTAGCCAGTTGTAGTTGTGTGGCAAGGATCCGATTTCAGAATCATCTAACCAAGTGAATCTATGTAAGAATTTTGGAGTTTGTTGGTTTAAAAATTCTGGGGTCAGGATCTTATTTTTTGGATGCTCACAGTTCCATAGCACCATGCTTGACCAATTTTTTCTTGGATAAACTGTTTGCACCTGTCCATCCATCTTAGTTGTCTCTTTTGGTTTGTAATCATGTTGCACACATACCACCGCTTTTGTTGGGTCGCAATATTGTTCAAGCTCGTAACTTGGTATCTTCCAAACAAAATCACAGTCACAGAACACTGCCCAACCTTTGTAATTGTTTAGGTGAGGCACAAAAAATCTTGTAAAAGTAAATTGTGTTGTTGCAAGTTTATCTGCTTCACGAGTGTAAATGCCTTGCTGACGCATTTCGTTTTGTTTCAGTGGATAAACTTCTGCTTGAGGATCTCTACGTTTGATAGAGTGTTCGCACACTTGATATGCTATGTCTTCCCTGGAGTCCCAACCTACGTAAATTTTCATGTGCGTCCTGATAATAATTTGTGTATGTCTTGCCAATTATTTACTCTGCTAATCTCAGGATGGTCAAAGTCTCGGTTGTATGGATGGTCAATTAAAATAGGTTTTAATCCGTAATTGAGCCCTGCTAGTGCGTTCTTTGGCTTGTCTTCAACCCAATGCAGTCCGGTGTTATGGAATTCTGCTAACGCTGAATCTTTGTCTGCCCCTGTGTCTAGAATATGGTAATTTGTAAAGATATGATCCCCGAATAATTCTCCTAATCTCTTTTTACGTAGAAGTTGTGCTGGAATGTCTGACGTTTGTGATGTGATTGGAATAAATGTCCATCCCTCTGCGGCCAGCAGTTTTACCCATGTTTGAGAATTTGGCATCGGTGCCTGATTGCCCATCCATGCACTTTTGTTGAACTCTCTGATTTCTTTCCTGATCTGTGGTATACTCAATCCGAATCTTTCTGCCATTTCGTAGGTGTTTTCTTTATTGGGTAGCAATTTGTATGGATAAACTCTTTCGTTATTGTCATTGTAGTAAGAACGATGTAACATCCATTCTGTGAAATGCTTTTCCCATTCCAACAAAACGCCATCTACGTCTGTTAGTATTATTCTATTATTTGATGTCGGCATCTTCCATTCCTGCTACTCTCAGTTTTACAATGTTTGTTATCTGCCACTGTTTCTGATCAAGACCTTTGGTGATGCCTAACCATTGATTCCTTATCAATGCAAAGTCATTTATTATCTTGTCCATGTCGACGACATCATCTTCACCGTCCACATACTTCTCCGCATCTCTGCTTGATAATGCTCTATTGTAGTTCTCTAAATATTTTCTAAAGGTCTTAGATCTTAATCTTCTCAATTCTATGTTTAGGTATTCTAGTATTGCTTCTAGTTGTTGTAGTTGACTAAATCTTTCTTCCACTATACCTGGTAAGGCGGCACTTGCTTTTTCAAGATTGCCGTATATTTTGCACTGTTTTTTTGCTTCGAGTAGTTCTTTTTCAAAGTACGCTATACAGTCTGGAATTTTGTCTAGGTTTCTGCTAACTTCGTTATACCAATTAATCATCTTCGCCGTATCCGTCTAACTCTTCGTCCTCTTCAAATACAGTGTTGATTGCTTCTTCTAGTTTGGCATCGTATTCTGCAGAGGCTTTTATTTCATCATGTTCAACACCGATGTCTTCTAGACTTTTTATGAAGTCTATGGCCATGTCTAGTTTTTGTCTCTCCGGTACATAATGCACAATTGAACCCCACAGTCTTTCAATGTCTTCGTGTGTAAAATCAATCATTAAAATTCTCCATATATGTATGAATCACAATTGCCTGTTTACTAGTGATTCCGTGTGCAGTGTAGTTATTACTACAATGCAATGATGCTTGATCCCAATACAAAGCATTGCCTCTTACCCATACCAGCACTGCTTTGGTTGTTAATTTTTTTAGATCCTCTATGTCACAGTGAGACAATTCGGTGCTATGTAGGTCTGAACTGTTATTATCTAGGACATCAGTATGTAGTTTTCTAAAATTATTATCATAAGATTTCTTTGTATGGACATCGTTGTCAAGTCCTGTATCAAGTTGGTTAAAAATAATTGTTTTAGCTAAACTTATTTTATTAACTGCACCATTGACACCAAGCGGAATTAGGAAAGTAATAAAAGGTTCTCCTATTCTTTTATGAAAATAATCACTGTGTATATCAAAAGGATCCTCTTCATTGAGATAAGTTGCAAATAACATTTTACATTTAGTGCCAAAAAATTTTTGTACTTTTGCCATCACTAATTTTTCAAACCAATTTTTTAAAGGATGTCCTTGTCCGATACTTTTATAGTATGAGGCAGTGTTACTTTTGTCTGTATTTTCTCCTTTAGGTAATTTTGACATTACCTTAACAACACTCTCTATTTCTTGTTCTGAAATGAAATTTTTTATCTCGCCAGGGATGATCATTTAGTTTCTTCTTGAGGTGATTCAGCAGATACTTCTTCTTTAAACTCTGCCATTATCATATCTAATTTATCACCCACCCATGCTTTTCTGAACTCTATGTGTTCTTGACCTTTTGAATCAACATATTTTAATCTGTTACCTTGTTGTACAAGCAGGCCTTTTTTTTCAAACAAGTCTACAAGTCCACTGTATGGATCCATGCCTGTATCGTAAGGAATTTTTACTTGCACACCCTCAAAAGGTTTAGCATATCTTGTCTTCATAACTTTACATGCCGCTCTTATACCCCTTACATCACTCACTTTGTTGCCTTTTTCATCTTCTTTCAATTTTAATTTTTTCATTGCAACAACAATACTTGACGCATAGATAAAACCTTGTCCGCCTGATATCTTGTCATCCGGGTCAAACATATCTTGTGATGCGTATGTGTGGTTGGTTGCTATGAGTCCCACGTTCCAACTACCAAACATATTAACGCAGTTTCTTACAAGTGCTGTTAGTGCCTTAGGTTTTCTACCCAAGTCACCTTTCATCTCACCTGCTTCAAACTGATTTACGTCTGTTGGTGTCAGCAACATACCCAGACTGTCTATAACAAATAAAACTTTAGGTGCTCCTTCCTTGTTGTCGGCGTGTTGGTCTTTGTAGCCTTTCATGAACTCTGAAACAGTCTTTGCAACGTCATCGACCATTGACATACTTAATTTCATCAATTTGTCTTCTGATGTGTCCACGTTTAGTGCCTGTAGCCATTGTTCGTCTAACGCATTCTCTGTGTCAATCAGTATTACAAAAATACCTTGATCCTGTGCGTTTTTAATAATGTTGCCTGATGCTATGTAAGATTTACCCGCACCAGACTCACCGGCAAGTACTGTTACCTTGCCTAGGGGAATTCCTTTGTTGAAGTCACTAGTCATCAAATAGTTCAATGCATAGTTTCCTGTTGATATCCAATCTGTTGGATCACTGAATCCTATACCTAGTCCTTGAATGGATTTGGTTATACTTTTTCTAAATTTTGTTGCGTCGAATACTTTTGTCATAATTGTCCCTTTATTATATTACACAAGGCCTCAATAGTCAATATTAAGGCCTTGGTAAAATGTCAGATTATTTTGCTTGTCTTGATCTAATCAACTTCAAGATGTCTTCTGCCCTCTTGGCACTGTCGCCTGCAGGAGCCGCGGCCGCCGCTGGTTGTGGTGCTGGTGCAGATTCAGTTACAGGTGCCGCAGTTGGTGCCGCCTCTGTCACTGGTGTTGCTGTTGGAACAGCTACTTGAGGTTTTGCTTGGTAAGCCATACCAGCAGGTCTGAAGTACTGTCCATACTGCTCTAGATCATAAGCCTCACCTTCAACAGATTTTTCAAATAATTCTTTGATTATTTTAACTTCTGCTTCAGTTGGCTCTTTTGGTCTGAAGTCGTTGAGATTGAATAAACCATTCTTCTCTATCGCGGCTCTTTCTGCCTCGTCTAGAGCTCTTTCTCTTCTTGACCATTTCGATGTTGAGTAGTCAGCATAACCACCTTTTGTTGTTTTAGTAATTCTAAAATCAACACCTTTCATATAATCAGTAGGCATTTCCTCCATCTCTGGATCGAGTAATGCACTCCTAATGATATTAAAGATCTGAGGTCCAATTATAAATCTTCTGATCGGATTCTCAGGAGTTGTGTCTTCTGCTAGTGGATTCGTTGTAACAAACCCTTGGAAAATGTAACTTTTCTTTTTCCAATATTTCCTGCCCATGTCTTCCATGCTCTTGTCTTTGAACCATGGTCTAACTTCTGTTAGCACTGGGCAAGTCTTGCCATACATCTCCATGCACGGTACTTGTACCTGCACTGGTCTGGAATCAGTCTGACCCTTGATACCTGCGAAAGGTAGTTTGATCATGTTTCTTTCAGTCCAGAAAAATGTATTTGTTGTATCCTTATCGGGTAAGAATCTGATTACTGCTTCTGATCCTTCTGCTATATTCCAATGTGGATAAATGGCGTTGTCTCCGCCTGTTGATGAAGTGGAGCGATTCACTTCTTGAGATTTTAACTTCGCTCTTATTTCAGCCAATGATGCCATAATGTAAGCCTCCTATTTTGCCTATGTTTGTTTGTGCCTAAATGTATATTAGACATATAGTACGTAATATACAACTATATTTATCTAATGTCTACTACTATTATTGGTAAAATGCTAGGTTTTTGATACGATCAATCTGGTTGTCGTATGCGATCTCTTCTTCTGAGAAGAATTCTTCTAATTGTAGGCCTGCAAGTTCGATGGCATCTTTTAAAGTGTATTCTTGGTCACCAACTTTGAATTTGTCGCCTGCTTTCATGCCCGCCGCTTTGGCTTTACGTACTGCCAATGCAAACTCGTTGCCTTCTTTTTTCATGTCTTCTTTTTCTTTCTTCTCATCAGAACTGTGTCCGATGTGTTTGTGTACTACCTTGTCCAGTTCTGTGTGAAACTTGTCTACTTCCTTGTCAGTCATTTCTTCTTTTTTAGTTTTGTCCACGTATCTCGGATCGCCAGACTGCATTCTTTTGAATGCTGGAGTGCCCATTTCTTTGTCCATTTGTGTGACTGCGAGTTTAGTTGCGTTCTCTTTGTCCTTCTTTGCTATCTCAGGATCTCTTGGAAATTTTCCCATCTTTGCATATTCTCTTAACTTGTCGTAATTTTTTGAAAGGTATTCTCTTGCCGCATCATAGTCACCTGACTTAAACGCTGAATTGCTGTCTTTGTCTAAGACATCATAGATCATCTTTCCGTCATCACCTCTGTACATTGACACGTAAGGTTTGATTGTTGCTTCTCCAATGCTGTCCACCCAACCTTCGAATGCTTCAGTCTCGCTGTGTACACCACCGCTTCTTTTCTTCTTGGGATTGAATTCTGCTGGATCCATCCTTACTTCTTTTCCATATTCCGGATCAGATTGCATTTTCTTGTAATCATCGATGTATCTCTTGGCCAACTGCACTGCGATTTTTTTGTTCTTGTTGTAGTCAGGTCCAGGTTTGAATGATGTGGATCCTTCTTGGTCTATGCCATCTGCTACCCTACTTGCAAAATTAGCCACCCTGTCTTCTTCACCTGTCTTTGTTAGCATTCTTGATGCTATGTCTGAAAGTATTGCACCAAGCATTGTGCTTTTGTCTTTGAATTTCGTTGCTTTCAACATCTTGTCTGCGGATGGATCTTTCCGTAAAACTAGTTTAGCTTCAGGATCAGTTAAGAAACTTTGCACCACTGCGCCATGATCTACTTGTGGCTCAGGATCTGCTTTGATAGGTTCAACATCTTTTCCTATAACAGTTGGTTGTGTGTCTTTGATTTTTGGTCCTTCTGTGTCGTCTAGTTCGTTCACTTGATCTTCTTTTTTGCCTTTCAGTTGATCTATCATGTCATCGAACGTCATGTCGTCTTTGTTGTTCTTTATTACGTCATCAACTATTACTGATGTACGTTTTGCCACTTCATCTCTCTCCTTAGTGTCACTGACTCCCATTTCGTCCCAAGTCCACTCATAAATCTCATGCATCACTTCGTCATCAGTCTTGCCCATTCCCTGTGTATGTTCTTTCCAGAATTCTGTGATCTCATAATAGCCTGTGACGGTGCTTGGTACCATGTCTTTCATCGCTTTTTTAATACGGTCACCTTCCTCTGATTCATATGGATTATTTTGATACTGCTTGGCCACTTGTCCTAATTTTTCTAAGTCAACACCTGCTTTTATTAATTTCTTTTCCCAGTCTTCGTCATCACCAATTCCCCCGTCACCTATCAAATTAGTCAATTTATCTATTTGCTCTCTACTTAATTTGTTACCGGTTTGGTCGTTATAATTGTATAATATTTTTGCAGAATCTTCCTCCTGTTTATATGCATCTGGCTCGTATTTGTCTATGATTACATCTAAAAAATCTCTCATGCCTTGGCTTTTAATTTTTGGTGAAATACGTTCGTCATGTGTCAGAGGACTAGCAAAAGGTTTGTCTTTTTCTTGAACAACTTCTTCTTTAGGTGCTTCTAGTTCACTCATTATTCTATTGATAAGTGGTAGTGCGTCTTCAACTCTGTTGTCTAGATTTTTCATAGTAAACTTCTCTCTTAATTTTGCAACTGTCTCATCGTCAAGTATTTGGTCTTCTGCTTTCCTAAAGGATTTGCAGTGTGCTTCGTAGTGTTTCTGTTTTGAAAGATTTCTCATGTATTCTCTTAAATTTTCCAGTTTCAATTTAGTTTGCTCTATGATGTCACCTGCGTTGTCATTCAACTGGTCCTTGTTTGAAACGTATCTCGAGAATGAATTAAGTTTAGCAATGTCTTCTGATGTTTTTACAATGTGTTCACCGAATTCGTCATGTGGTCTGCCACCATTTGCCACGTGCCTCTGCATAGCTCTCGCACCTGCTAGGTGTGTGATTGGATACTTGAATCTTTCACCGTCTTCGTTTTCGATGTATAAGGATTGTATCTGTCTTGATCTAGCACCCGGCACAGTTTCATCAACTTTGCCTGAGTGTCTGATTATTAATCTTGTTTTATCTAAATTTTCGTATGATCTTTTTGCTGTTCCTGTTAAACTTTCTTTAACTTCAATACCAGCTAATTTTGTAATTCTTTTTAGTTCTTCCGACATCTCGTCAGTATTTACCGTTTTGTTCGTATCTGCAAGATTTTGATAATCCTGCTTCGTTAGGTTCGATTTAGTGATGTCTCTCACGTCAAATCTCAGTTGATGTTCAACTGCAAAGTCCTTCAACTCTTTGAGGAATGCATACCATTCGTCCCTGCTGTCCTCATCAATTTTTTCCACAAGATCCCTGTTGTAGAAAACTTTCATGTTCTCGCCGTCCGCTAAACTGATGCTTACAGAGCCAAAAGTGTCTGCATCTTCTCTGAATTCAAACTCAAAAAACACAGCATCTTGCGGATCTGCTGTTGCGGCACCATCTGCATCACCTAGTCTGATGTTTGAGAACTGTGATCTAATCTTGTTGAATAGGTCTTGCGAGTTTTTTTGGTTCATATAACGTTATTTAGTTGGCACCTACCCATAGAAAGAGCCAAACACAGGCATTGGTTTAAGCTCTGAAGTCCTGTCTGTCCACTTCTCGAATATTTTAGGGTCAAAATCAGCCAACACTTTCATCATACGGGTCATTAACAAACAAGCACTTACTAGATCGTCGTGTTGTCCAGCCTTCGCCTTGTAGCTCATTCCTGACGCAACAAAGTCTTTAAGCTCAGATATAAGCAGTTGAGAATTGATTTTCATTTTTCCATTTTCAACTAATTCTTTGAATTTTGTACAGGCGTCTATTTTGTGCTTGGCAGTGGTGTTGAAGCCTCTTCTAAACTTACGTCTGTGGCCTTTTCTTATTGGTTCAGAGAGGAACATTCCTTGAATATTCTCTTCACCTATGTCCATAACTCTCAGCAGTGCGGCCTCTCCTATTGTGTTGTTTTCCATCGAATAGAATATTTGAGGCGACGCTGTTGTATCTTTTTCCATTATTGCATCGTGTATGTGTTTGTTAATCTGTTGTAAAATTCTAACTTGCTGATTCATGGGTGTTGTGTTGTGATGCCATTCTGCCACCTGCTCAAAGCTAGGAAGTTCGAATACCTGTATCGCGGCATAGTCACCACCTGTTCCCATAGCAGGATCTAAACTTGTTAGGTACGTGTTACCGGGTGTTGGCCTCTTGAACCAACGAACTTGTCCTGTCACCTCTACTGGTGGGACGCCTTCCATGTCTGCTAAATTAATACTGTTGATTAGTGTCTCGTCAAATATTAAGAATTCACACTCGTGTTCCCTTCTGAATCTCTCTTCACCAATCCTAGATCTTTCTGCTTCTGCCCATGCCTCATCTCTGTCTGGGTGTTCAGTCCAATGCGCCTTCATGGCATAGAAACCGTTTGTTCCTATTATTTTGTCATTACCGTATTCGTCAAATCTTTTATTAGCTTCTTTCCATATCATTGCGAATTGGTCTTCGTCACTGTTCGGTGTGGATGTGATCAAGCACTTACCACCTGTACTCAGTGTTGGAGATAGCGAAGTCCAAAACTCTTTGGCCTTCTCTGGTGGTTGAACGAATGCAAACTCATCACAATATATCAGTGTGAGTGACATACCCCTACCTGTGTTTTCAGTTGTTGTGGTCGCCATTATCTTTGAGCCATTGTCAAATTCTATTGAGTTTCTGTTGTACTGTGTTACACCTGCTTTGATCCAACTAGGTAACATCTCATAGGCGTAACGCACCCTTGACATGATGTCCGATGCTCCTGCGTATTTGTGTGCGGCTATTAGTATCTGTGAATCCGGTTTGAACATGGCATACCATATTAGATATCCTGATGCACATGTGGTTTTTCCTGTTTGCCTCGGTAACATCGATATCGAAAATCTATGATTGTTGTATGCTTCTACTAGCCTTTCCTGATATGGGTAAGGCTTGAATTTCATCTCACCTTTAGTAGGATGTTGAATCTTCATGAACTGTTTCATGAAGAAAAGTGGACCGGTGCTTGGTTCCATACACTTCTCAAGTTGTTCCACTTGCTCTTTAGTGTATTTGTGTTTCTTATGTGCTTTCTTTATTTGATCGCTGTCTAATGATACATACGCCATAGTGTAGTATTTAACGCTGTGATGTGGTCAGGAAAAGTATTACTTCTTCTCTTTCTCTTCTTTGTCTTTGACGGCTTTCTTCATTGGCTCTGTCTTGTTGCCGTCTTTGTCCATGTCTAAGAAATCAGGTTTAGCCGCTTCTTGGTACTGTGCTTTGAAATCTTCGTACTGTGTTCTTAAACTGTTTGCTAGATCTTCTTCTGTAATTGTGTCTTCTTTCACAGCCATTGGGTTGTCACCTGGATAATCTTTTCTGTACTGCTTCCTTTGAGCACCTAGGCCGCCTGAATGTACATTTACCAGTGTGTCTGTGTCTTGATATTTTGGTTCTTCTTTTTCATCACCCATGGAATTTGCAAATGTTTCTTCTGCCTTCTCTTCATCGGGCTTGGTCATCATGTCTCTCATCTTAGCCATCTGCATACTGCCCATTGCATCGTCGCTTGGCACGTCCATTTTCTTATTCATATCACCTGGATCCATTTCTGGTTTGTCCATACCCATCATGTCTGGTGTTACTTGTTGCACACCTGCTAGTTTTAAAATCTGCATCATCATTGATGCTTCTTCAGGTGAGTCAGTTGAAATCTGTATTGCTTCTTTTACTGTTTCTTTTTCTTTTTTCATTTCTTTTCCCTCCATTGAGTCTGGTCTGTCATCATCATCGTCCTCAGACCCCATGATTGCATTGTAAAATCCTCTTAGACTTTCACCATGTTTCTTTAAAAATTCTTCTCTTGAAAGTTTTTCTGCTTCGCTATGTAAGTAGTCTTTCATTGCACCTTCATCTACTTTTGGATTTGTTCTCTGTACATTGTCCACTGCGTCTTTGACTAATTCAGGTTTAGTCTCTGCAATTTCTTGTAATTTTTTTAATACGTCGATCATTTCCATAACTTGTTCCTTATGCTTTAAATCCTTGAAAAGGATGTGTTGGAACTGGATTGCCTTTTACTGGTCCAGGTCCTGTGTTGATTGGTGATTTTGCTGTCTTGTCATCTTCGTTTGGCATTATATTTTGCTTGTCATGGTCGGCACCTTTTTCTATCTCTGCTTCAACGTCTTTTCTAGTTTTCATCAATTCTTTTAAAAGACTCATGTTGTATTTGTCGCCTGTCAATTCATCTTTGTTGACTTTTGGAGAATCTGACATTTCGATGTCCATTAGTTTGTTAACGTATTCTGACTTTCCAGCTTTCTCCATTTGATCTTGATATTCTTCTGTTGGTTCACCTGGTTTTCTCACTACTATCATGGCCGCGTTAACGTTCATGTAGTCTGCTAGGTACTCTTTAAGAGCATTGACTGAGCATGGATAGTTTGTTGTTACATCAAAAATTGTTACTTCTTCGTTGCTTAGGGCAGGAAAATCTAGAGGCACACTCTGTATTGGTGTTTTTTTACCAGCTGACATTTTAGCCAACTCAAATTTTTGTAAAGCAGTCTCCATACGTGATGCGAAACCTTCTGGTAACGCTCCTGCTACCTTAACTTTGTAATCATATGACTTGGCCGCTTCTGTAAGATACTGTGTAAATGTGCTCATATGCAATATTTAGTCTTTTTTCAGTAGTTTCTTCATTAATTCGTTACGGTCTGATATGACGAATCCGTCGCTTTCTTCTATTGCAGGACCGTCCTTATTGCCTTGGTCAATCTTCTGCTTTTTAAGTTGTAATTCCACCATTTTTAGCTTCTTATCAATTTTACCCGCTTTTGCATCTATGGCATTTCTGAGAAAATTTCCGGCTACCTCAAATATACGTCCTGAATAACGTGAGTCAACGTTCATGCCTAAGTCCATTAAATTTTTGTAACTTTCTTCTGCTTCTATTGCAAGTTTATCAAGTTCCAAATCTGAGAGTTCACCCAATCCTTTGACTTGTGGCAGTGCTGAGGCTACCTTATCAAATTCTGCATAACTTTTTTCTAAATTTTTTCGTGTCTGAGGATCAACGTTTTTCATGACTTTTTTTGTTTGATCTTTATTAGCTTTGGCTTGTTCTTTTTTATCTACTTCTTTGAATGCTTCTTTTACATTTGGTAAATTAAGAATATCTTCTAATTTTTTTGTCATTGTGTGTTATTTACTTACGCTTACCGTTATGAAATAATTGTTCTTCTGATACTACCCTAAATCTTAATTTATTTTGTTTGGCGTAAGCGTTTGCGGCCTCCCACTTGGCCATGTTTATCACAACCTGTTTTTTCTTGGCCATACTTTTACCAGCCATCTCCATTGTTGTCTGTGACGCAGGTTTTACTTCGATCATCTCTGCGTGTTTCTTGCTGTTCTTGTCATTGTATACAACAAAAAAGTCAGGCACGTAAACAGTGTACTTGCCAGTGAATGGATGCCTGTAAGGTATCTTTATACTTTCACTTGCCCATTTGTATACATTAGGATGTTCGTCGCACAACCTCATGAATGCATGTTCCCAACTTGATCTGTAAGTTGGAGTTTTTAGTCCAACATACTTTTCAGCATTTTTTGGATAGAACTTACCTCTAGCGAATCTGGGTAGCATTAGTCTAAGATGTTTCTAGACACAGTTTCCGTGGTTGTTAATGTTTGTCTTACACCCAATCTACTTGACTTGTATCTGTTGGCATTTAGTATTATTGTTATTATTTCGGATAACTGTATTTCTGTTGCATGACCTAGTTTGTCAAGCACTTCCTGCGGATTGACGTTGTCAATTTTTGCCTGTGCCAATATAACATATGCCGTTGACTCAGCTGATGCTCTTGCAAAACCTCTCTTTACAAAAAATCCTATTGCGGCATCATAGTCACCAGCGGCAAATTGATATCCTGTTTCGTAGTCTGTGGTCGTAAGTTTTTCAATGGTCTTCTCCAATTGATCTTTTTCTTTTGGTGGTAGGTTAGAATATATTTCTGTCATTACAATGTTGCCTTCTCTGTTGCTATTTCAACGTCTTGTGTGGCTCTTGATATTTTTATATATCCTTCCGTCACAAGTTTACGGATGTCTGTCTGGGCCTTATTGTTGTACACTGTTTTTACTCTGTCCGATGCTCCAGCGTATGCCACGTCTGATTCCGCAACGGTAAGACCGGTCCTTGAACCAATGTCTTTGTAATATATACCAGCCGCTATTTCATCTCGTATTCCGCTGTCGTTGGCCACCAGGTTGTATGCTTCATTAGCAGATAAGAAGTTTACTGTGTCTTGCACAGGATTTGATAGGACCTGTTGATCATTTGTCTTGTTATCACTTCCTCTGGCCTTCGCCACGATAGTTGCGGCGGCCGCCGCGGCTCCTATGTTAAATCTAGCCACAGGAGATGAAATAGTTCCTGCTTGTTTTCCTATTTCCTGTATTCCTTTTTTTGCCAATCCTTTAAGTTCCTGTTTAACATTTGACTTCTTAATTTTTTTAGCATTGTTGTATGTGTTAGAAGCACTTAATATAGCACCCAATATGTTTCCTGTTCTTAGGTTACCTATTACGGAACCGACTCCGTCAACAATACCTCCAGGGCCAAAAATCGAATTGGTGCCTCTGCCTAGCACAGACAAAGGCGATGGCTCTTTGTCATAGTGTATATTTGCAAAACTATTAATTGTGCCTTTGCTGATTACTCCTGCTTTGTAAATTACAGTTTCATAAAAAATCTGCATTACATTTGAAAGCACTCCTGTTCCGTCGGCATGGTCCAAATTATCATGTGAGAATGAACCAATGACAGGATTAACTAGCGTCATTGACGTGAATCTTTTTTTGTGCAATACAAAAATTTCAATGCCCTTAATGTAAGGCTTTTTACGCTGTACTGGAGTGTCCATTCCAAATTTATTTGTCCTGGTAGCATCTATGGGATCATAAAGGTTGTCCTTTAAGTCATCTATTGATAGATTGGCGCTCCCCAGTGAAACAGGATCTGCTATATGGTACTCGTAGTATTTCTTCCAAAATGCGTTTACCGTATCTGCATGGTCATCGTGGAATGTTATAGTTACAGGTTCGTACTGTATCCTCGTAGCTGGATATACTTTCTTGTTGTACTGTATTCTTTCTTCTACGTTCATTCCGTATTTGGGTAGCTCACATGCTTTCACCAACATGTTCAATTCGATTCTTTCATTAGGACCAAATTTTTCAAGGAAAAGATCTTCGTCAAGGTTGAACACCACGTGAAACAGGAATTTTTGTTTTGGTGCCAGTTTAAAATTATCATCTAGGTACAACCTAGATGCGTGTCTGTAGTCTTTTAGTCCTGGAAGACCGTCTTGAAAACCTTTTAAAAAGTCATTAATCTTTGGCATACTGTTATTTATAGTCACAAAAAAAGCGTCTATAAAGACGCTTTTCCTGTTATAATTGCTAACTTAATCTTGTATATTACTGTCCACCACCAGTTGAAAGTGTACCGATCGTTCTAGCTACTGTTGTTCCGATTCCTGTACCTTGTGGTGTCTGTATTGCATTGTCGTATTGCATAGACATCGTAATAGTTGCTGGCTCTGATACGTTATATGCCAGTGTGTTGTAGTTTACATTCTCAACATATGCACCGTATAATTCCCAAGTTTCTAGTACGTTTGGAGAACTTGCACCGTTACCACCATCAAGCATTTCGATTCTTGCTGTGAATTTGTAATCAATACCTGATGCCGCTGATGCTTGTTCAAAGAAGTCAAACTGTTTCTGTATCTGTTCACCAACCAGTTTTGTTACTGAGTTGTTCACATCATCTCTTAATGTAATTGTGATTGGATCCCAAGTGTGTTTACCTGCAACATAAACTTTTGAGTTGTAAACATCTAGTGTTACTTTGTCAAAAGTCAAGTTAGGTCTTGTGATGTCGATAACTTGTTTTGTTAGTTCTGATCTTGGTGTTGATACTCCAAAATTTTCCAGGATTGCTCTAAAACGATACTGAAGTTTTGGCATCAACAAGCCTTGTGATGCGGCGCTCTGATCGTTTGCTAAAGGTACTGTGAATTTTGATAATGTTGATATTGCCATGTGTTTCTCCTATTTATCGAAAATTAGTTCCCTAATTTTGCAATTTCTCCTGTGTTTTTAATTCTCAACGGTATGTAAATAAATTCAACTGATTTTACTGGTTCAATTGCTATATCCACGTACAGTTCATTCCTATCTACTCTCGTTGGTGTGTTGTTTGTTTCATCACAAACTACCAAGAAGTCAAATAATGCTCTTTGACCAACTAGCTCAAGTAAGAATGACTCTACTGCCGCTTTGATTTCATTTCTTGTTAATTCATCATTTGGTTCAAATATAAACGGTTTTCCGATCAAATCTAACTGTGTTCTCAAGAACACTGCCAATCTCGAAACGTTTATTCTATCAAGTGCTGAACTTGCACCTGTTTTTGTCAAGTTACCAAAGTTAACTATACCTGCTCCTGAGAAGAAAGTAATTGGGTTAATTTTAACTTCGTGCATTGAATCTCTCACCGACTCTGTAACAGATATTGTTTCAAATTCACCTGTACTTGCTTCGATGTAACCAACCGATGTAACATTATCCACAACACCTCTTCTTGTTCCTGATGGTGCGAACCATGGGAAAGCAATGTTGTCGTTGTTTGCTAGTACTCTCAACATCATGTGAGACGGTGGCACCACAATTGATTTTCCTGTGTTGTCCGTTGTCAAACCTGATGGATAAAATACACCCAGGTAATCACTTGAACTAATTAAACCATCTTCGCCGTTATCTAATGCATTGGCTGTGTTGTTTGCATAGTTTTGTATTGCTGTTGACGTACCTTCTAATCTTAAAGGAGTGTCTCCAATTACAAACGCTGTTTCATTCCTGTCTGTATTCAAGTTTATCATGTTTTGGATTAACTCTGGGTAACCAGGACAAGCTATTACATTGAATCCTCTTTGGTCTTCTCTAATTGCTTGGTTAGTATCGATCTCTGATTTTAATTGTTGAACAATCACTTTTCTCTGTGATTTTCTTCCGAAAGTTCCAGAGCCGTCTGCATTGTTACCTGATTCAGTTACCCATCTGTCTGGGAAGTATCCTGCTACAGATTCATTACTCATTCTAGTGTTACCTAAACCGCTTGATCCTGAACCCGGATATTTTGCTGTTGTAATATAATTGTTCTTGTAACACTTGACATTGTAACCAGAACGTCTAGTGTTGAAAAGTAATATTCCATTTGGATATAAAGCCGGATCTGGAGCATCTGGATCTAAATGACCGTCTGTCAAAAGATCTTTGATTGAGCTTGCCGTACCTGCTTGTTCATTTCCGTTTGCATTCTTCTCTGTTGTAGTCTGCCATCTTGCATCTGCAAATACAATACCGTCTTCTGTAGTTTGGTCTGTCTTGTCAACCAGTTCCCAAGCCGCACCTGTTGTAGTAACTGCTACTTGGTTGGCCGTGTTAGTTGAACTCAACGTTGCCGCTGTGTTGTATTTGTAAAGTTTTGGATAGTTTTCTAAATCGCTAGTATCAATCCATAAGTCATTGTTCACAAGTGGCGTACCATCTGACTGTGTTTTTGGTGCTGTTGCACTAAACTGTGGTCCTTCTGGATCCGTTGATGAGTATGCTGTTTTGTAGCCAACGAAAGTTGTACCATTGTGTGCCATGATGTCAGCGTCTAAACTAGTGTTGTACCACAATGTTCCGTCTGCCGGTTCATTAGTTGGCTCACTTGTTGAAGCTGTGTAACTTAATCTTTTCCAGTTACTTGCCGCTACTTCATTACCCACTGTTGAGTCTTCTGAATCACCTGCAGGTGCAACGTATAAGTTGTCTACTAAAGTAGAGCTGTTTGCAGTGAAGCCACCATAGCTGTGTGCAGATCCTGTACCGAATCCTGCGTCATCAAGTGGTGTACCGCTTGTATTATTCATTCTAAATTCACCACCTAACTCGTGAGTGATTTTAATCGCACCTTTGAATTCTCCTGAACCGATAACTTCTGCTTTCAAGTTTGTAAATCCTGCAGTTGTAAATGCAGTCACGAAGTCTTCCGCGTCACCTAGTGTTGAACCATCTCCAGAAATCATAGTAACCGTTTTGGCAGTGTCTAATGCTTCTTGATTTTTCAATGATTCTCTTACTGTGAATGTTTCGTTTGCAGTGAAGCTTGGATTTGTTGTTTTTGACTGTATAACAGTTTTTCCACCTTCGTATCTGAATAATTGGAAATCACCTACGTTTCCTGTAGTGTCTGCTTGTCCGTCTATAGTCTGTTCTGTAATGTTGAACTGGGTGTATAAGTCACCAGCTGATAACGCTGTTCCACCATTCGCGGCATCTAATTTGAATATCGCTTGATGATGTGTTGCGTGTAATGGTGCACTTACAGTTGAGAAACTTCCGCTAGCCGAGCTGTATAGTTTTGCAACAATGTTCGCACCTGAGTTTGCTGAAGTTGTCTTGAACCAGACTGAACCGTTAGGTCTGTTTTCGTCTGCTGTTTTCCAAGTTGGTCTGCTAGTGTGTGCCGCTTGTAAAAATTTAACTCCATTGTAAGTTCCTGCTGTTATTCCTAGTTCTGCTAAAAGTCCTGAACCTTCCTCTATTCTGATAGTGTTGTCACCTGCTGAAGAGTCACCAAATGCCCCACCGTTGTGGAATATTTCAAGGTTTCCTGTTACTGAGTTTACTGATGCAGATATACCTGCCAATGCCGCTCCATCGCCACCGTCACTTGATGTGTTGATAGCTGTTGCAACGTCTGATAAAGCTGTGCCACCTGTTGTAACAGTTGTGCCATTAATCACCATAGTGGCAGAATTTGTTACTGTTGTTCCAGAGGCCACTGTAAACACAGGAAGTGAATTATGCCATGCCTGAGATCCAACATGTACCCATGTGTTACTTGCAGTCTTTTTGTATATCTTGTTTGTAACGTGTGTAGTGTTAATTGCATAATCACCTTGCGAACCAATTGATGTTTTAGGAAACGCTGTTGAACTGTTTCCTACCAGGTCACCTACTGAAGTGATTAAAATTGGCGTGATTGCTGTAAAAATTTGATTAGTTTGTGACCATTCAAATATTCCATAAGAGCTTGATGCAAGGTCAAACCAGTATGTTCCGTCTGTTGGTCTAGCTGTCGGTGCCGATGCACTTCCAACTAATTCTGATGTGTTTACGTTAGCTCTTAAAACGAAAGCTCTGTTGGCAACTCCTAAGAATGAGTATGCCGCTTGTAAACCGTATTCATTCAATTCATAACCATTTAATGAATTTCCTGAAGTGTCAGTGTAGAATTTCGGATCTCCGAATGTTTCTGTTAATTCTCTTTGAGATGAGATTAAGAAAGCAGTGTTAGCCTGTGCAGTGGTTGTGCCAGATGCCGTGCCGTCGCCTGCTCCGTTTTGCTTATCTTGTCCTGATGCTACTATAAAAAGAGGTGTAGTACCCGCATCTGATGGTACGTAAAAACTTTCGTTTATTACTGAAACCTCTACTCCTGGTGATGTCAATGTTGCCATTTTTCGTATTCTCCTTGCAAGTTGTACGTAACTAGAGTTATTTATTCAATCGTATGGTTTTTACGATATAACTTGCTATTTTTTAGGTACCTATATAGGCAACGTAAATAACCATATGTCGTACAGAAATAGGCCTATATGCAAGTTATGTAAAGCCAAGCCAAGGGCGTATGCTTATCGCAAGGGCATCAAGATATACTGGCGAAGCCTTTGTGACTCCTGTAATAGAAAAAAAGCAGGCAAAAAGATAGGTGGCATCACACCCTTACAGCGTTCAGGATACAGGAAGAAGAAAAAGTGCGAACTTTGTGGATTTAAGGCACAGAATCAAACCCAACTAGATGTGCTGTTTGTGGACGGAAATATGAGAAATACTTTGTCTAGTAATTTAAAAACTGTCTGCGCCAACTGCCAGCGGTTAAGCGGCGTCAGAAGACTTGGATGGAGAGTAGGGGATCTTGTTGCTGACGAGTAATTCATCTATCTTTGCTGATAGTTGTTCTTTTGTGCCGTTATTTTCAATTACATAATCAAATTCTTCTTTTGCCCAGGCATATTCAGAACTGTGTATTCCTGTAGGCTCTATGTTACCCTCTACATAATTTGTAAACCATTCTGGATCTGCACCTCTTTTAACCAGTATTATTATGCCACCATGTTCTCTGATCTTTTTTACTTCGTTGGGAAATCTTGTGTCTGAAATTACAGTGTTTTGTCCTTTATATCTACCTATGCAACTGTCTACCCAGATAGAATCATACATGTTGCCACGCATCACTTCAGTGCCAAAATGCTGTAACACCCATCTTGGAGTAACAGGCTTACCGAATTTTTCGCTCCAGAATGTATCTGGTTGTTCTCTCCAGTGTCTACTTGATTCTGTATTGCCTTCCAGCATTTCTCGGTCCCAGTTGAACATGGCACTTACTGCATCTTTCAAACTTTTTGCAAAACTGTCCCTTATGTAACCGTGTTGTGTAACCAAATGTTCGGCCGCGGTATCTTTACCAGAACCTATTAGTCCTACTATTCCTATAAGCATTTATAGATTATACTATCTTTTACTAGCAGGGTCAATAGTTAAACCAGCCCATTTATTAACTATTGGTTTATTTTTGTCCTCTATGAAAAATCCGCCATCTGCTTTAAATTTTCCTTGGAACATACACAAAGTGAACCTCATTTGGTCTGACGGATTTGAATAACTATGCCAGGTTCGATCAAGGTCACTGCAGAAGGTGAAATGTGTGTTGGGTTTCCATGGTAATGTTTTTATAAAATTGAAATCTTCTGGATTAGATGTCCGGTTGCCGGTGTGCTTTTGTCTTGCTATAACTCCTTCTTTAGCAGTGTACATTGCTGTTCCTAAGTTTTCATCGGGATCGATGTAGATTATAGAAGTCCAAGTTTTAAAAATATTATCGGTATGAATGTAATATTCAAAAGGTGCCGGTGGATCCACTTTTATATGAACGTTTAGACCTCTTTTTTCATGCCAATGGTAGTGTGGAAATTTATCACACAGAGCTCTGGCATTGTCCAGCACTGCCTGACCAATCTCTTGGATTTCGTCTATAAAATCTATGCCCCAGTCTTTCCACTGTGCTGGATATAGGTATATTGGAGCGTGTAGAGTATTATTATTTTTGTATATTTTATCTATCCATTGGGCAAATTGTCCCAACGCACCTGTTTTGGGATCGCTATGTACTTTCCTCCATTGACTGGTTGAATCGTTGAACTCTTTGAATGAAGGGAAATCATCTCTTGTGAAACTTGTCCTGTCAGTGTCTTTATTGTTATAATTTTTCAACCTGTCTCGGTCAATGTTTACTATGGACTTTTTTAATTTGTCGAAACTATCAGCAGGCAAGGCATCTGGGAATTGTGCATAAGGCCATGGGTCAGTTTGGGTGGTGGCCTCCAAGCATCTGTTTACAAAATATTCTCCTAATGATGTTGTCATCCTACGTATTTACTGGAAAACATAAAGCGGTGTTAATTCTTTGTTTTATTTTTTTTTGAGTCTTTTTTCAATCTCTGATTTTGCTTCTTTTACCGCACCGAGTATGGTTTTCCTCATATCTAATTTTTTGCTTTTGAGTGCGGCTATTGCAACATTCTCAAGATCGTTAACAATTTCTTCTAATTCATCGATGGAACAATCTTTATATCTTTTGTAACTAGAATCTGTCATGACACTTTTATTTAAATGAAAAAAATTTTGAATTAACCAATAACAAAACTATGGGGAGTGCCGCCTTCTGAGTAATTTCCTATCTCTGCTTCTAGTTTCTCCATCTCGGCTTGTCCTTGACTTTTTAAAGCGTCACCGTTCAGTGAAGTGCCACCTTGTGGACCTGCAATGGTATTGAACTTTCCCCTTGCTTCTCCTATCATAACTTTTGACACAGCGAGGGTGTAATCTCTGATCCATGGCTTGGCATATATGTCCTTGAACAGTGTTATGTCAGGTCTAAAATTGTCGGTGTGCATTAGGACAGTTTCGTTATCTGCTCTGGGTCTTTGTGTGATTGTTAATTTTTTAGTTGCTACATCAAAATGGAACTGTATGAAACTTCCAAACAATTTACCCACTAATTCCTGGTATGAAGCAAAGGCGTAGTAAGTGGCCAAGCCACCTGTTGCACCTGCCCTTAAAAGATATGTGTTTGTGTATGCTAGGTTGAAAGGTTCAAATAATGTACCACCTTCTCCACCTTCTGTTCTTGATCCTACTGTCCTTCTATTCAAGTTCCTTACATTTATAATCTCATCCGGTAAGATATATGTGTTTTGATTTTTCTTTAGTTCTAGAAAAGCATAAGATTCTTCGACAGCATTTGATGATCTCTGTCTAAATTTATTTACGGCTCTTTCCAGTGCCGTTTGGTAGTGTTTTGGGTCTAATTCGACGTCGATCATGCCCTCACCGAGGTTATTTTTCACGTAATCGAATATCTCTTGTTGACCTGTTTGTAGTTCTGACATACACATATTTATAGCCTTTGCCTGTGCAATAAATATGTGTGATATGCCAAGATTATCCATTTTCAAGCCAGAGAAGGGCAATGACTACAAGTTCTTTGATCGCAACATCAAGGAGATGTTCACTGTGGGTGGAACTGACCTACACTTCCACAAATATTTAGGGCCATATGATCAAGGTAGTACTAATAAAGACGGCGACGCAAGTCCAACTTTGCCTCAGTATTCGGGCGACAGTCTAAACGAAAGGACAATTCAAGATTTGTTATTTTTAGAGAACAGGGACAGGAAATATGCTAGTGATATCTACATAGTAAGGGGCATATACAATGTACAAGATGCCGACTTTAACTTGTCACAGTTTGGAATGTTCCTACAGAACGATACATTATTTTTAACTGTTCATCTTAATGACATAGTAGAAAGAATTGGCAGGAAGCCAATGTCAGGTGACGTGATAGAGTTCCCACACATGAAAGACGATTTTTCATTAGATGAAAGCATACCTATTGCCCTGAAAAGATATTATGTTGTTGAAGATGTAAATAGAGCCGCCGAAGGTTTTTCACAGACATGGTGGCCGCATTTGTTAAGATTAAAAATGAAATCCTTAGTTGATTCACAGGAATACAGAGATATTGTCGGAGATGCAACAACAGAGGGTTCTCTTGCCAATTACATGTCTACTTTTAACAGAGAAAAAACCATTAATGATCAAATTGTTGCACAGGCGGAAGCAGATGCTCCTAAGTCTGGTTTTAATTACAAGCAATATTATGTTGCACCAATCGATGAGAGGGGCAACATCAGGACTGACAATGTAAACACAGCAGATCAAAGGGTAAGCACTGATAAAACTGTAAACGCCGTAATCGACACACCGGCGGCATCACACTATGGTTTTTATCTTGACGGCGATGGTGTTGCACCAAACGGTCATCCTGCTGGATTCGGCATATCTTTTCCAAACTCAAACATAGACAAAGGCGACTACTTCTTAAGAACTGATTTTCTACCAAATAGGTTGTTTAGATATGACGGCAACAGGTGGGTAAAAATTGAAGATTCTGTAAGAATTAACATGACGAACAACGATTCGAGGGCAAACTACAAAACCGGATTTGTGAATAACACCACCACAGATACGATAAATGGTTTAACAACAGAACAAAGACAATCATTAACCAATGCATTGAAACCAAAGGCTGACAATTAAGAATGCTACATTTTTACGAAGGACAGATTAGGAAATTCTTAACTCAATTTATTCGAATATTGAGTAATTTTTCTGTTGAAACAGGAAAAGGAAAAGATGATCAAATAACATTAAGAGCTGTTCCTGTAATTTATGGAGATCCTACAAGACAGGTTGCAAACATAATTAGAAACAATAGTGAAAACGCACTAAATTATGCACCAAAAATTGCTTGTTACGTTAGAGAACTTAATTATGATAGGGAAAGAATGCAAAATCCTTATCACATAGAGAAACAGCATTTGAAAGAAAGGGGAGTTGATGCTGATGGCAATTACACTAATCAGCTAGGAGCAGGATATACTATTGAAAAAGTTATGCCATCGCCTTTTAGATTAGAGGTAACAGCAGATATTTTTTCTTCAAACACAGACCAAAAATTGCAAATTTTAGAACAAATTTTGTATTTGTTCAATCCAGATTTTGAAATTCAAAAATCTGACAATTACATAGATTGGACAAGTTTGAGTTATGTTGAACTCACAGGAATAACATTCAGTTCGAGGACCATTCCGGTGGGAGCAGAATCAGAGATAGATGTTGCATCAATGACTTTTTCAATGCCAATTTGGTTGTCACCACCGGTAAAAGTGAAAAAACTGGGTGTGGTGCAGAAAATTATAATGAGTGTGTACGAAGATGATGGTGGCATAGCAAAAGGATTGATAGACGGATCTCTGCTATCGAGAAGTTTCATCACGCCAAACAATTTTGGATTGTTGGTGTCAGGCAATCAATTAAGACTGTTGGGAACAACAGGGGTAAATGTTAAGTCAGGTGGGGATGGTTTCTATACAGGAGCTAGAGACCCAGGACTGGCTGACCCTTTCGAAACATTTGGACCTGCTGTGAACTGGAAAGTATTGTTAGAACAGTATGGCGTTGTAACAAACGGTACTTCACAAATCAGATTGACGCAACCAAACGGCAATGAAATTATCGGAACTATTGCCACAACAACATTAGATGATACAATATTACTTTACGACATTGACCAAGACACAATTCCGGCAAACACACTGACAGGAGTGAAAAAAATAATTAATCCGTTGACATTTGCACCGGGAACTCCTAGCAATGGAGATAGGTATCTAATAATAGATCAAATAGGTGACTCAACTGCAACTGTGCAAAGTTCAACATGGGGATCACTTGTGGCAAGCGTAGGTGATATTATTGAATATAGCAGTGCTGAAAGCAGGTGGAGAAAAGTCTTTGATGCATCAGATCCTGATTCTACACAACATTATGTTACCAATCTTAACACAGGAATACAGTACAGATTCAATGGTACAGAATGGGTTAAATCATACGAAGGTGTATACACACAAGGTAACTGGACCATAGTCATAGACGGTGGCTTCACTGCTAACGACGATGCTTCTGGACAAGACGCAACTACCCCTTGATAAATCACTGCTAATCTGTTACAATAAAGCATGAATAAAAATATTATATGTTCTGGTGCATTATTTTACAGCACATCTACCAAGCGGTTCATGTTCCTACAAAGGACGTCTGAGAAGACTAAAGGCATGTGGGGATTGGTAGGAGGCAAAACTAAATTTACAGAATCAGCGTTCGAAGGACTTAAAAGAGAGATCGAAGAAGAAGTTGGAGCCGTTCCCAAGTTTAAAAAAGTTATTCCTTTGGAAATGTTTACATCAAATGATGAAAAATTTTTCTTCCACACTTATCTTATTGCAATAGAAACTGAATTTATTCCTAAACTTAATGGTGAACATTCTGGGTACTGTTGGACTGCCTTTGAATGCTGGCCAAAAAATCTTCACATGGGTCTAAAAAATACTTTGAACAACAAAAGTATCAAAGGAAAATTACAAACTATACTTGATTTAATTACTTAATTACCCTGCACTTATCTTTACAGTGCCGTTGTCGTTCCACAACTGTCCGTTATTTTTTGGATCTTTTGTTGGCAAGTCTGAAGCCATTACTTTGCCTTTGTTGTTTATCATTAGTGTGCCGTTGTCGTCGGGTAGATCTATGTTTCTTTTTGTAGTGGATGTGCCTGACACAAAAGTTTTTTTGCCGTCTTCTGTTTGCCATACAAATGGAACATCACGGTGTGCGTAGATGGCATTGTTGGCGACTGTCAATAAAGGTTTGTGTTGGCCGTCTTTTCTGCCGATTATCTGAATCACGCTTTGGTCCTGACCTTTCCTGTTGTCTTTAATGCTACCTTTTATTGAACCTATTCTGATCTCTTCGCCTGCGTCGTTTTGGCCTTTGAACTCGAGGAAGGTGTCTGCATTGATTGTGATATTTTTTCCTACTTTAAACATATATGGGTATTTATTGTTGTAGCCAAAAAAAAAGGCGACCCTAAAGCCGCCTTTTTGTTCTACTAAAAAGTATGAATATTTATTAGTTGTTAGTTCTCACTGCACAATTTACCAATTTGATGCCTGTATCGCTAGAACTTTCTAATGCTCTACCAATTACATGGAATGGTGAAATTGATTCGCCTGTAGCGGCCGCTCTTGCACAACCTTTTACTGATGAACTGACTAATCTTTGACCTTTAGTCACTGCACCTGTTACTCTGACTGGAGTTCTTCCTGTCATTGCAACAAAAGGATGTGAATCACTGTTACCTGCCGCGGCATTCATGGCATAAGCTGGTTGGCTAGAAATTACACCAAATACTTGATCAGATAATTCTGATGTTGTTTCAGTTATCTCTGCGTCACCGCCTACCATTACTACTGCACCTTCTGACATAGGAGCGTCTGCTTCGAAACGCTCCGCAACGTCCGCGTACTGTGCTGAAGTTGCTAGGGCGTGTACTACATTACACCTTACATCGACCAAGTTAACCTCTGATGCTGTAATATCTGATGGGTTTTCATTCTGTGTACCCCTTGCCGCTCTCAAGGCAGTAAAGGCACCACCCGCGTTACCGTGGATTGTTGTACCGTCATCTACAAAGCCTTCGTCCCATACCCAGAAAAGATCTTGTTCTGTGGTACTTGATGTTACACCTCTGTTGATAACCAGTCCGGAGTAAGTTGGCATACCAGAAGCGGCAGATACCGTTCTGTTACACTCAATAAAGTTATCCTCAACTGATAGTGTTGTCGTGTTAATGATTGTGTTAGTACCTTCAACAGTCAAGTTTCCGTTTACTTTCAAATCATTAGTGATCACTGTCTGTCCTGTAGCTGTGATAGTACATAGTCCTGAAGATGAGATAGTTAAGTTTGTACCATTACCCTCGATCTTCTCACCATCATCACCAAATGTAATACCAACGTTAGCTGGCATGTTTACATCTCCTGTAGCAGTCAAGTTAATGTCTGCACCTGAATTGACAGTTAGGTCAGTGTCATTAGATTCAATTTTTTCACTTCCATTGGCATCAAACACTAATCCAACGTTTTGTGGAATATGAACGTCTGTTGTTGCTGTTAAATTAAGTTGGTTACTTGAAGCTATTGTTAAATCAGTGCCGTCTCCCTCGATCTTCTCGCCATCGTCACCAAAGGTTAGACCAATATCCGCACCAATGTTGATATCACCGTTTGTGCCAACTGTGATTGTTAGGTCGGTATCGTCTGATTCAATCTTTTCGTGTGTACCAAATAATATTCCTACGTTTGCTGGCACAACTACGTCTGCCGTAGCTGTAAGGTTGATGTTGTTTCCTGAGATTGTTAAGTCTGTTCCATCACCTTCGATTTTTTCTGCATCGTCTCCAAATGTCAATCCGATGTTTGCTGGTATGTTTATATCAGCACCTGCTGTAAGGTTGATGTCTCCTGTACCCTTTGCCGCCAAGGTAAGTCCGATGTTGGTGTCATCACCTGTTGCTGTAAATGATGGTGGATTTCCAGTCGCCGCGTTTGTTACGTCGATCTGGTTGACAGCTGATGATGTCGTTTGGAATATAAGCTGTTCATTTCCGTTGGCATCTGCTATAAAACCTGCGTCTGCAAATTTAGGTGTTGTTAGTGTTTTGTTTGTGAGTGTTAACGTTGCTGACGCTTGATCATCAACGTATTTCTTGTTTGCGAAGTCACCGTCACTTGATGGTGCCGCTGTTGCTCCGCCTGTGATTGTGTTAGCTGATGCTGATATTACAATATCACCAACTTCCAATCCATTGTTTACTCTAAAGTTTCGTGTTGTCATGGTTCCATATCTCCCGCATGATTGTTAATAATGCTGTATTTATGCTTTTATTTGTGATTATTCAGCTAGACAGTTGATTCTGTATGCATTTACTGTTGTAGATCCACCAGATGTTGATGCTATGCTCATTTGTAGACTGTTGTCAGCATCTGACTTGAATCCAGCTGTAAAAGTCAATTGAGTTGTGGTTTTTGTGGATACAAAAGGTCCTGGTGTGACTGATGCCTCACCAGGCGCTCCAGCACAGTAAACTTCTTGGACACTGTACGCACCCTCTGTTGAGTTACCTCCAACCACATAATACAAAGCCGCTGTCGCATCATCAAGGTCAAAATCGTCAAATGCTGTTGCACTTGAACTAACTGTTGTTGCGGCAATTATTGCCTGGTTACTATTTTCTTCAGCTGTCATTGAATCTGATAGCAAAGTTTTGTGTATTTTAAGAGATAAGTTAGTGGCCAAGCCCGACGCTGATAAAACCACATTAGATGATACTATCTGTGCTGTTAAAGTTATCATGTCGTTGTTACCTGTGTTGATTGTACCATACTGTGTCACAAATGCAGTTGATCCATCATGAACCACAAGTGCTTCGGTGACACCGGTTTCAGTTTTGGCGTTGTCGTCAATCAAAATTAAATATTTTGCCGCCCTGAACGATGCATGAGCAAATGTGTCTATGACTTCTGACGCAGAGTCCACATCTGTGTTGGAGGTGGTGATAGTGACTCCTGCTGTTGCATCTGATGTGTTAGCTCTTGATATAGGAATTTTGTAATAGCTGATTTTTGAATCTGAACTTGGCGCTGTAATTTTGACCCTCACTTGATCACTAGATATGTCAGCAGTGGTTGATGGAAGAGAGTTATCTGCTCCTGAGGCACCTCCCCTCGGACCTCCAATGAATGCATCCGTGTTGTTATGAATTACTGAGAAGCATGATCCACTTGAATGGTCATTTGATAAATCATTTAATGCCACAAAGTACCAGGCCAGGTCAGCACTTGTTGATTGGAAATAATCAACAGTCCTAGCTGAAGTTCCAACTGATTTATTGTTTTTTATCACAGCTCTTGTGTCATCGGATGGTGTACTCGCTACAGAACCAAATGATAACACACCAGAACCATTAGTTTTAAGGACATCTCCTGATGATCCATCTGACGTTGGCAGTTTGAATGCAGTACCACCGGACGTTAATATTAAATTTGTGCCATCTGATGATACAGATTCGTTTGAATCATGCAATTGAACAGTTGGTGTCCCACCAGAATCTGTTATTAAAATTCCTGTGTTGTGTACGTGTGTGATTGCTATTTCTCCATCGCCGCCTAATTTTAAAATTGCACCATCACTTATTAATTCTAAATCGTCACCAACGGTTATGTCTGTAGATACTACAATTTTTCCTGTGCCTGCTGGTGTTAAATTTATGTCTGCATTCGATCCATTTGAAACAACATCGTTTGTTGTGACACTAGTTGCTGTAACGGCTCCAGCGAAAGTTCCTGCACCGTCTACGTCTAAACTTGTACTGTTTAACAGTTTTAATTCATCACTGTTCAACCTCATTGCTATGTTGTTTGAGCCTGCTTTCTTGATGTTAAATTCAATAGCGCCGTCTTCTGTGCCATCTGATGCATCTAGTATTTTTCCAGATATAGAACCATACTGAACTTCCTGGTCAGCATCGTTCTCACCTTTGAATTTGATCCTACCTAGATAGTCAGCATCCGCTGGACTACCACTGTTTCTCTTCAATGTAATTACGGGTGCCGCACTGTTTGACGCTTCTGTTGTTGTTAGCAGTAATGAGTCATCAGTAGTGGTTGTTGTGATTGTTGTTGCACCAGTTATATCTGTTGCCGCATTTAGTTTGATGCTTCCTGTACCAGCCGGATCTATCGTAAGATCCGCGTTGCTAGGTGAAGCTATCGTTGAACCAATGATTGATAGATCTCCTAATGAAAGATCAGCAAAAGAGAGTGTTCCTGAACCGTCTGTCTTTATAAACTGTCCTGTGGTTCCATCCGAACTTGGATATGTCAATCCTGCCAATACAGTAGATCCAGATACATTAAGGGTTCCGTCAACTATCAGGCCTTCATTTATGTTAATAGATGCAGAGTCAGATGAACTTAAGGTTGTACCACGCACTGTGATTTCATCTAGTACGATGTTACCTGTGCCTGAAGTAGTGAATGTTAAGTCTGCGTTTGTAGGTGCAACCAGGTTTGTGATTGAAATATCACCTTCTGCTCCGAATTCCAATCCATCTGCCGCCGCGTTAACTTTTAGGACTTGTCCCGCAGAACCTATGGATGATAAACCAGTACCACCGCTGGCTATCGGAACAGTGTCGCCCGACTGGAACTCTGCCAATCCAGTGGCCACATTTGATTCGTTGAATACTACTCGTACCGGTGTTCTATCTGCCATAATGTTCTCGTACTGTCCCCGGCCTTCTTGCACTCACCGGATGGATATCCTATTAACAAGTGTATTTATTGCGTGTTTTTAAAATTGGAATAGTGTTATTCCAGCGGCGTTTGAAGCTAGAGAATCGCCATTTGATAGTGTAAATGTTTGTTCAGCATCTGTGTACACAGGAACGTCTTCGACAGTGGCGTTGAACTCGAGAGTGAGGTCGGCAGTGCCGGCCAACAACTGGGCATCTGTCCGATTTGTGCTACCGTCACTGACAAAAACTTTCACATTTTGTATTGGTCTTGCGGCTGTTTTATTAGTGGCACCATTCAATGATATAGGGTTGTTGACTACCTTACTACCTTCTGGCAGTGTGGCACCAGTTGCCGAAATAGATATTGATCCTGTGCTGTCTGATGATATCGTTGCACCGCCTAGGTCAATTGTTTCTGCCGCTACAAACAATGTCTGCCATCTACGTGAACTTGAGCCTAATTGGAATACCCCGTCTTGGCTTGGGATAAGATTTCCTGCAATCTCGATTCCGGGAGTAGAGTCTTCTGTTGATAGTGTAGTCCCTGCTACCCTTATGCCTTCTATCACAACGTTACCGTTGCTTGAATTAAGTGTGAGGTCAGCGTTGCTAGGTGATGCTATTGTTGAGCCAACAAATGAAATATCACCTGTGCTACCACCTCCACCAACTCCTGATATTTCACTATCGATGTATGCTTTTATTGACTGTTGGGTGGCTAGTGCAGTCGCACTATTTGAACTCATATTATCTTCATCTAGTATGGTTGTGACTCCTGCTCCTGAGCCTATTTGGAATGTGTCATTTATAACCACACTGCCGGTCCCAGATGTTGTTAATGTAAGATCTGCATTCGAAGGCGCTGAAAGTGTTGATCCTGTTGCAGATAAATCGCCAAGGCTACTTGATGAACCACCACCGCCAGCACTTGCAATTTCTGTGCCGCCTGGAGTTGATCCATCTCCTAATCTAAGACTGCCTGTGTCTATGTCTACAGCTAGGTAACCGTCTTCTATAATATGACTTGCGAGGCTGTAATCTTTGTATGAACCTACTAGTTTCCTGAATGCCATGTACGCTCCTTAGTTTTGACCAGATAACGTCTTTAATCTTTGTATAAATTCACTTTCGTTTTTTGGCTGTCCTGTTGTATGTTTGAGAACTGTCCAAGATCTTTGCCTGCTTCTTGTTTTTTCAATTCTAATTCTTGTTGTGGTGGGAAAACTGATGGAACTGTGTTTGGATCGTCTGAATCAACTTTGCCTGGATTATCTACGTTGGCATCTGATTTTTTTTCTGTGTCTGTATCTGACAAAGTTACACCCTTTGCACCCATCAGTTGGTTTAACAATGCTTCGTCCTCTTTGTCTGGGATGGCCTTGATGTTGATGTCGATCTCTTTATATCTCATTCATTATCCTTATGATACAAGTGCATTTTGACGTGCTAACACCACCCAACCAGTTGATTGATACATTAGTACTATGGTGTCCTGAACATCGTCAAATGTTATCCTTGTTCCGTTAACAAAGTTGTCCGGAGTTACTATTCCACTGCCGCCGTCTGTCTTCATTGAGAGTATTTTTAGCTGTCCTTCCACGCCATCTGCTAATGAAAAGGCCTGTGATCCACCGGTTGTTATTAACAGTGTGACTGTGTCTGTTAAATTTACAACTCCTGTGCTACCTGAGCCAGTTAGCGTTTGAACACCAAAAACATTTCCTCGAGAAAATAAAGTGCCTGTGACATCTACTGCTTCTGCTACTGTGATCTTTGTTGAATCTGCTGAATCTAATGTTGTACCATTTACTCTCAATGCACTGATTACGACATCTCCTGTGCCACTTGCTTGTAAAGATAATTCTGCGTTTGATCCATTGGATGTTATCACGTTTGTTGTCAAACTGTTTGCAGTGATGTCCGTTGCTGTGACTGTGCTGTTGAACGTAGCGGCACCTGCCTCGCTCATGTCGAGTGTCAATGCTGTTACTGTTGCACCGTTATCGTTTCCTTTTAGGAGAAGATCTTGATCCTGGGCTGACGCCTTTATCACAAAGTCTGCTGTGACCCTGCTCAGCCTACCAAATTCTGTTCCTGCATCTTTTAAAATTAAATCTGCGTTGTCAACGTCTAAGATGACATCTCCACCTGCATCAAGTGTGATGTCTCCTGTTCCTGATGACGCAACTGTCAAAGCCGCGTTTGAACCATTTGCTATTATCTCGTTGGTTTGTAGAGATCCTGTTATGGTTGTGCCAAGTATGGTCGCTCCACCACTTAGAGTAGTTGCTCCAGTCACTCCTAATGTTGTTGAAACTGTTGCCGCTCCTGTTACTGCCAATGTTGAACCATTAAAAGTTAAATTTCCTTCTGCTGTTATCGCTGATGTACCAGTACCTGTAAGCACCGCGTTGTCGGTCAAACTTGATGCTCCTGTACCACCGTCTGCTACCGCTAAATCTGTTATTCCTGTTATAGTTCCACTCGTGATAGCGACTGCGCCTGTCACCGTTAAAGTTCCGTCAACTTCTGTGTTTTCGTTTATCTGTACAGCAGACGAATCCGAACTATCTATAGTTGTTCCATTAAATCTTAACGCACTGATCAGGACGTCACCTGTACCACTTGGTTGAATACTTAAATCTGCATTGGAACCATTTGCTGTAATCTCGTTTGTTGTTACTGAACCTGCTGTTAAGTTTCCTTGAACAGTGAATCCCACACTTGTCAAAGCACCACTGAAGGTTCCTGTTGTTGCAGTCAAAGCCCCAACCTCTAATGCTCCAGCTGTGACAGTGATACCACCGGACTTATCTGCACCAGTGGCAGTCGTCGTTCCTATCTTGAAAGAGTCAACAGATTCATCCCATATAATTGCCGCATTGTCGCCTGTGGATCCTCGTTCAATAATAAGTCCTGAATCATTTGAACTTGCAGATATTCCTGTCTGTAATTCTATTAGGTTGTCCTCTATTACTGTGTTTGTGGTGCTTATAGTTGATGTTGCACCACCTACTGTGAGGTTACCACTAACACTGACATTTAAACTGTCAAGTGTGATGGTGTTTGCACCCGATCCGGAGTTGAATCCGTCACCTGCTTTTATGGTGTAATCACCTGATGTACGTAGAGTTTTTGCCATTTGCTATTATTTATGTAGAAAAAGGGGGAAGTAAAATACTCCCCCCTTTTAAGCACGTGTCGATATTATTGGTCTGTGATTACGTCGATGTTGACTACGCCTGATTCTTGGCCTTCGTCAGTACCCTCAGTTTTGAGTACGTACTTGCCTACGCCTGAATCACCGCCGGCAGTAACATAGTGAACTGTGTTGTTGTAGAATCTTTCCACATATACAACAGTTGAGTCACTCAAGATACCTTGTACACAGAATTCACCTGCTGATCCATTTGGTGGAGTTGCAGATAATGATCCTGGCGCTACTGCTTTTAAGCAGTATACACCTGTTGACGAATCTTCTAGAGAGATCTTGAATAATTTAGATCCTCTTTGGCTTATAAGATAAGCCGTAGTAGAGTTTGTCAATGATGCACCTGATGTTCTGTAAGCCGTCACCGCGATTTGTCCTGCGGCACCTGACGACGTTCCAGCCATTTTACTCGATTTGATTGGTCTTCCCATTTTGTTTCTCCTTTTAGGAGTCCAATGCCAGTTCTCCTGGCTACGCGGTGGTTATCCGCATAAGTCTTTTGCATTGTGCAAAAGCACGTTTGAACTGATAGTATTTACCAAATTTTTAGGGTGATTAAATGTATAGAAAAAGACTTACGAAACAATATTTTTATCCTTTAGATAATCGTAGATCCTTTTTGCAATTTTTTTATTTGTTTCCACCGTGGGGTGTGCCTTGTAGTACATGTCATTGGCCTGCCAATAATCCAACTTGTTTCCTGATTCTATCACGCCTTGCTTGAAAAAATCATCATTCTTATATAGAGTTGGCCTAACTGATTCTAGCCAGTAGTGTGTTTTGTCAAACACTGTGTCGGCGAATGAATTGTCCAACCATTCAGTTATGCTAGGCTCGATTATATCTATGCCATTTGCTTTTTGTTCATCGACCTTCACACAGCCTCCTATCAGAGCCAGATGTTTGCACTTGATCTCTTTACATGAAGCATAGAATTTATTAGCATAGTACGTGTAGTCGTTGAAACAGTCGTTAGTAGTGAAATACTTGCGATTTTTCATATAAGCACGACTGATGTCACGTAGCACTCCTGTTTGATACAATACAATGACATCGTCTTTGTAGTCGTTGTTGGCAATTTTTTCTAATGCCTCACTGTTGCTGATACCATGGTCCGCTATTGTGTGTACTGTCTCCTTGGTATACTGTTGTAAAAAATATCCAGGTCCTGGGTAAAGCACGTAGTTCTTTTTGCTGGCAAACTTAAATCCGTTTAGTTCTGGGTAGTCATATCCACGCTCATAACTGTGTACGCCCCAACTGTCTCCAGCAATAATAATTTTTGTCATGAATAAAGATACTTATTGAAAAAAAGAGTGGCGTGAAACTATCTAAATTAATAGACTGTCACACCACTCCCTGAGGTTATCGTATTTCTAGATTTTTATATTATTTTCTGTTGTAGATATGATATAAAATCCAAACTGCTACCAATCCAATCAAACCTTGATCAGAAAAGCCTTGCAGAACGCCCTGGACGTTTCCTATTACGGAAACCTTTGGCCAGAACGGAATACCTTGACCGTTGAAAAGGATTTCTAAAACTATTCCTAATGCTATAAAACTTACGCCGACATCAGCAATAGATTTTGCCCATCCTTTTACTTTGTTAAGATAATCCATGTTTGGACCTCCCTTGTTGTTGATGATTCTTGCGAATCGTAATTTATTTAGACACTTGTGGTCTAAGTAATCTTACGCTATTTGGTCTGCGAATGGTATGACCATAAGAATAAATTTATATCTACTGCTTTATCGATTATTTTCGCTGTACTCTGTCAGCCATTGTTCAAGTTCAACACCTGTCAACGGTTCGGATGTAAGCCATTCCTGTTTGCCTTGTGACATCTGCCATTTACCACTTGCAAGTTGATGAGATCTGACAGGCTCTTCTATGTGCCTTCCGATCATGTATCGTCTTGTTCCTTTTCCATAAGGTTTTATTTCTGTGTGTATCACAATCAAGCCAAGATCGTCTATCCATTTAAGCATTTTTTCACGGTGGTTCATACAAATAATTATCAAATAAATATTATTATGTTAGGAAAAAATTTTGTAGATAAATGTTTGCAATCCGAGATTCTCACAGATCCATGGGCACATACAGTGACAGAAAATCACATAGACGAAGCTGAATTTGCCAATTTAAGACAACAATGTGAGAAATTATTAGATATTAAGATGTCAGATATGCCAACATTCAAGGGCCAGACCGAAAATCAAATACAACCAAGACGCTTTAAGGAGTTTGGCATAGACTGGTATGATCAGATATTAGAAATATCCGAAAACATATTCAATAATAGCAAAAGGCTGAATGACTATTTTCCAGAACATAGGTGGTATAATGATCTATGCGTCACGGCATACATTGGAGTACAACCACCAAAACCATACAAGCACGAGATACATGATGAGACTGCATCTAAGATTTGGTCAAGCGTCACCTATGTAACTCCAGATATAAATTGTGGCACAATGATGTACACTGAAAATAGTGCAGAAACTTTAGTTAAAGAAGCGCCATGGAAGCCAAACAGCACAATGATATTTTGTGGTGTGCATAATAAGACCTGGCACAGTTATGA